>OMLO01001181.1_pt1 | contig 19580 bp, 10 predicted proteins | sample 1674811 | NCBI WGS metagenome assembly OMLO01 (sample SAMN06265003, study PRJEB25207) | coral metagenome | isolation source: Coral host | place: Mexico:La Bocana,Puerto Morelos, Mexico | collected 2008-11-13 | reverse complement strand
CTTTTTCCAATAAAAGGTATACGAAAGGGGTGCCTTTTCTGAAAAAATGGTATATAAAAGGGTAAGGGGTTGGACCTTGGGCAAAGCCTCCCCGTATAAAACTTTTTTGAGTACCCCCCCGGGCTTTTGACAGGCTACTGCAAGTATGATAATGACCAAAACACCATAGCCATAGGGGGTAACCTTAAGGGGGGAGAAACTTAACTGCAAGTCTGTTGCTAAGAAAACTTCCACAATTCCATTATTCGGTTCCTTAACTTCAGTTGGCATCAAAGTTTGTCTTCTTTGTTCAATTCACATTTCTTTTAAATGTTTCGAACCACATCCATATTTGGTATGTCATGTGACCAAAATAAAAAACATCTAAAAACTCAGACTGAGTGGATTGTTTTCAAATTATAACAATACTTTTTTAATAAACACAGCAATATCGACAACTTGTAGCATGCATTTGACAAAAAGTACAATATTTCGAAAATTATAAATATTTCAGAGGCAGTAATTGCACTTTTTCTTGTAATGCTTTCCATCAGTCTATCATGGGAGCATTTCCTCCTACAGGTTATGATCAATCTCTACCTGCTCCACGAAAGAACTGTTCACGAAAGTCAATATTGTCTGAGGAGAAAGTTGGACTGTGCCAGTGCTGCTAGTGCCAGTCTTCAACTGAGCAAACCTTAAAAATCTTTTCCCCTCAGATGAAAATTTGAAAAAAAAAATGAAATCACAATTGTTTTTATTTTCAGCATTGGAAATGAAAACAGTCCAGCAAAAGCAGATTTTGGTAAGAATCAACAACTCACTGACAATAGTCTTAACTGTTTACAGACACTGATTAACCCATTGATTCTCATGCTGGCCATGACAGGGGTTGGCTATTGTTCCACTTCTGACATCATCACCTTTGACCAAAATTGGCATCATATAATATATATTATAATGTATATTATACTCAACTTCTACTGGAGGTAAAGACCTTGCCAATGATACCCAGATAAGAATGATCGGCTCAAGGGAGCTGTAAAAAGATGAGAAATAGAGAAAAAGGAAAGAAACCTGAAAATACTGAAGACTCCAAATGTTGATTGCCTGAGCAAAAATGTCATGAAACATGGTGTTAGTGGAAAGAAAGGCATGTCACCATGTTGAAAATGTCTTTTTAGTAGGTTAGAGCTAATTTGGCTCATATTCAGGCTGAAAATCTCCAAAGTGTCAAAAATGCATTTTTGGCAAAAAGTTCCTGGAGTCAATGGGTTAAAGTTATAAATTAAAATGAAATGTGAATGAAAATGAAAATACGAAAGATCATATATTTGAACTGAAGTAATGATTGATCATTGTAGTTATACACACAACTCATTATCAGTTGTGAAATAAAAAAATTCAGGCCTGAACAGGATTCGAACCCATGACTTCTGCGATACTGGTGTAGTGCTTTTCCAAATGAGCTATCAAGCTGACTGGGAGCTGGTCACATTCTGAGTTCATAATAAACAAGTAGAAGGTGAATAATGCAAATGAATACATGTATGAAAGATCTGAAAAGATCGGAAAAAGATATGAAGTCATAGATTAATTTATTATTGCAGTTATACACACAACTTGAGCAGTTGTGAAATTAAAGCCTGAGAAAAATTCAGGCCTGAATGGGATTCGAACCCATTTCCTCTGCGACCTTTGCAATGCCAGTGTAGTGCTCTTCCAACTGAGCTATCATGCCAACTGGGAGCTGGTCACATTGTGAGTTCATAATACACCCATAGAAGGTGAAGAGTGCAAACGAATATATGAAAGATCAAATAAATTATTTGAAATGTGAATGACTTCATATCTTTATCTGCAATTCTAATTTTTTGAGGCTTTAATTTCACAACTGCTTAAGTTGTGCATATAACTGTGATGATCAATCATGACTTCATTAAATGTGATTGTTGACATAAAATAAATAGATGTTTTAATTTTTTAATTATTTTAATTTACAAGTTCCAAGGCATTCACGGCAATGTAACAGCCTTGCATGGAATCCTGTTGAGAGCAATTTGGTTAGTAGAACTCCAGTTATACATGTATATGTAGTGGTAGTTGAACTGAGTGGAGTAAAATTCAGGGAGTAATCACACAAGCTTGTAGTTGTAGTAGTTATTAGAATGATTACTCCATGGATTATCCGACACAAAATTCAGTTACTAATTAATCATATAAATAGCAAAGTTTGAGATAAAAAAAAGTCTTTTGAGAACTTCCTTTGAGCAAAAAAAAAAGTCAAAAAATGCAGAAAACACCAAAGAAGGAAGCCAATAAACCACAGGTAATTTATATGCAAATGGCATAGGCATAGGCATCCAATTGCATGGAGACCCAATCATGATCTTGAGAATTTTGTTACAGAAACGATTAGTGCATCAGTGCATCACTGGAACACAAATCTTAATCCTAGAATAATTAATTTTCAATGGTTTGTCAGAAGGGAGAGGGGGAGTGCTGTCCAGTCCTCTGGGACATGTAGACATTGTAAATTGCATGATAAGCCCGTCATGAGGGTGTCGGCATGTTGATAACCTGTTAATGGGAATTTTCTTTTCCTGAGGAAACAGGGAAGTCAGTTACTCAAAAGAAGTCTGCATGTCTTCTATTTTTGTCTTTCTGTGTAGCCCTCCCCCCCCCCCCCCCCCCCACGTTGTGTTGATATTCCTTACAGTGAATATATTGTTTACAATCTGTATGAAGTCAAGACAAAATAGATGTTCCTTTGACAGTCTATGAGTTAAGACAAGTTTTATTTCTTCCCAGCTGGCAGCCGGACTTGACAAATTTAGGAGTGATTTCTCCCTTTTTGTTTGGGACATAAATAATCAACAAAGTGAGTAAACTTACCATTTAAACTTATGCTGCAAGGACTTGGGCAATTATATATACTACAATTTGTCACTAAGTTTTCATATACTGTAGCTTGATAAAGGAACCAATCTACATGACAAAGTGCATTAATAATTATTAATAATACATAAGTAATACATAATTATGGTAAATATCACAAGCTTGGGAGCATCCAGTCTCTTGAACATATTAATGCAGTCTCTTGAATATGTTATAAAAGAACTACTGGTGACAGGGTTAAACCCATCTAGTTATACTTGATGACAGGCATTTTGCTGGGGAAAATTGGACACTCTGATACACTCTGATACACACTGAGGAAAACTGGACACTCTGATACACTCTGGACACTCTGTGTGCTTGTATTTATAGCTATCTGTCTTCTGCAAATACTTAGTTTCCAAGAAGGGTTTATTAAATTAAGGTCATTCACCAACTTGCACACATGACATAATGAGTATATATCTCCCATTTGGATTATTTTGTTATCAGGTATTAGAGACACTTCAAATCAAGAAAAAAGGTTGGTGTACAACTGTCCGAGTTTTTGGATCAACTACCATTGCTAAAACAGGTTCTGATCAGTGTTTTTCCTGGCATTGATTTCAGGCTGTGTCTGTGGTACAAAGTTCAGATAGATCAGATAATTTGTAGCATTGAACAATCATTAAGGTCACTACAGACCTTCACAGGGCGGCATGGGGCAATTTTTTTTCAAGAAAATTTAACTCCGTCATTGAAGGTATCATTCACCAAAAAATGTAACTAAAATATGAAAATGCGTGTGAGTTATTGACAAAAAGAGATTTGTTGTCATAATCCTTATAATCATCATAAGTCATTGACTCCCCAGTGACTTTTTGAGGCAAAGACCCTATTTCAACGCTAGCATTTTTTGTTTACACGGAATGACTGTGGTCACGCTTTGGAAACTAGTTCATTTCATCATCATGAAACGCTCCAGAACGGAGAAAAGTCCTTGGATCTCCTTGGATCAAAAGCAAAACAAAGCCTGGACCAAACAAAAAGAAAATCGTTGAATTTCATCCTGATAGAAGGCAAAATCTTGTCGAAAGTGACAAGGGCTCGTGGTTCAGTCAACTCTCAGAAAATGAAGCAGCTAGTGCTTCTTCTCTGGATGTAAATGTATCAGCAGTCAGTAAGAAAAAAAATAATGGGAGTGAAGATAGCAGGAGAAAGCAGAAGAAAGCAATGTTATGAGAGAGCAACCTCTAAGAATGAGCCCGGGTTGTGACACTTTCTCCTTGGTTTGTTTTTGTTTTGTGGAAGTATGTTTTTCCCTTTCATTTTGTCCATGGAGTTGACAGCCTCTGCCACGTTTGGAAAGCAAAATCAAAAACAAAACATAATTTTATTGAATTCTACATTTTATAACCATTTTGTTGATACACTGTATAATAGTTTGGGATTCCTTGAAAACAGTGTGCGTACAAATTTTTTTCTGGAGGACACCTGTGAAGGTTTGAAGTAACCTTAAAACCATAATCAAGTTTATGTAACATTTTTGACCAGTTGATAAGTCGCTGATGTACTTGCTGCAATGAGAGTTATCCATTAATCTTATTTGCATAATACGTTGAATTATTCTTGCATTTTGATTGGTTCTTACTTCTGAAGGAGTAAACAGATGCATAGATGATGTCATTGAATTTTTTGTGTTTCTTTATTATATAAAACAAACGGACTCCATGTTGCCCTGGGTCGGCTTAGTAACAGATCACAGAAGACGACAAAATGTGGTAGTAACATCAGTGACACACATGCCCAACAGCTTGTATGCCACTTTTTGTTCTTACCGCATTTTCCTGTCTTCTGTGATCTATTCCCAAACAGATCTATTTGTTAAATATATGGTGGACTGAAACAAGGAGAAAGTGATGAAACGAGCTGTCAGTATGTGCAAAAAAGCTAAATAACAGCTCAATTAAACAGACTAAAGGACATATATTTTTTTGAGGGGTTGTTTCTACTGAAAGTTGGTGAAATAATCTGCTGTAACTAACCTAATTTAGCCTAAAAGAATACACTCTTGATACCTAATGTACAAGTTTCTTTCGCATCCTCAATATAGACATTCTGGAGGGACTGGTGGTAAACAGTCTCCCATCACCGTAGGATCAGGCTCTTCAGACCTATCATCTGCAGGAAACAGACCTCTTGCGGAACTTTGTAAGCTGCTGTCATATTTTCTCAATTTTCTCATTGAACATTGCTTGCAATAAAACTGTATTTGCTCGTTCTAAGACATAGGAATCTAAATGGTCAACAGTAAACATTTGATATGTTGTAAAATATCACAAGTTTTAAGTGCAATTCAAACTAACTTGACATTGATCAAAATGGCAAAATGCTGAAATGAAATTGCAAGTAACTTTCAATTGTTTACATTACAGTTGAAGCTCTTGTAAGCTGACACCCTCTGTACGAGAAAAAGGTGTCCATAGCTGGAGCCGGTCACTTATGAGAATGGTTCTCATAAGCAGCCACTAGAGGTGTAGGGAATAGATGGCCAATTACGGGCTTGTCCAGTTAACAGTCAATACAGTACTGCACTGGAAATACAAAAAAAACTGCTGTATTAAATTAGTAAGGCTAGTAAACATAGGAGCCGGGTACAGCTCAGGAATTCCTTGCCAGTTTATTTTTTATTGGAACACTAAAATGTCTCTGCCTTGGCATAGATCGAAACTCGAGTGATTGGCTACAGTGTGCTGACAATGTTGAAATTCCAGTCACAAGGGCATATGTTTCGAAATGAAACTGGGCGTAGATGACGACAAAGCAAACACTGAAATATGGTACTGTGATATTGTAAAATCATTGTTACGAACAGCAATGTGAAGTTGATTGATAAAAACAATATACAGAGGTTGCTAATAAGATTTTCATTAGGGTGTCCGCTTACGGGAGCTTCAAAACAAAGAAAGAGGTGCAAGTCCTAATGTCTGAAAGTGTCTGTAGCTTCTTGCAGGAATGTCTGCTTACAAGGATGTAAAAATGTTGTTTGTTTTTCATTTCATACCCTCTCACCTTTGAAAGTTTGAATGTTGTACTTGTACCACTCTGGTAATTACAGTTCAGCTTTATAACTGCCATTAAAAATGTTAGGGTTGGAGACCCTGACCCCTGAGAATTTTCAGTGACCTTCCATTGGCTGGGCATGTAATATATTGGAAACTACACAATGTCTTGTTAACTCTAGTACTGTTTTGCATGTAATTATGTATTACCGGGTAAACTTGGTTGATATACAGTGAATACATCAAAAATAAATTAAGGAACAACCCTCTGGATCTGTTGTACCACAATCTGTTAATTCTAGTTTGTATGCCTGTAGCTACTTCAGAGCCAACTCTCTCCCTGGCATGGTCACCTAATGATCACAACAAATTAATTACTGGACAGGCCCAGAAGTTTCTGAGAGTGTTTGACATAAGAGACCGTGAGTACCATACATGTGTTTATGATTACACCTAGACCAGATCCAGAACCAAATTGTTTTTCCTAGCCAAAATTATAAAATACACAACCAGAAGACATGAAGACAGGAAGATACTTACTATATTATTATTATTATTATTATTATTATCATTATCATTATCATTATCATTATCATTATCATTATCATTATCATTATCATTATCATTATCATTATCATTATCATTATCATTATCATTATCATTATTATTATTATTATTATTGTAATTATAAGAAGGTCTTGGATTTGTCTTTATTCATTTTATTTGTTTTGTTTTTTTTCTGTCGGTGTATCTGATTAACAATAATTATATTTCCAGCCACTTATTTCATGGAATTATATTTCTAAAAAATATTCATGTAAATTTGCTATCTGCAGTGCAGTCCTTGTGGCAAAGTGAATTATCTTATATGTGTTACAGTGTGAAGTGTGAAAAAGCACTGCTACCCTTCTAACAATTTAGTACTGTTCCCTTCTTCCCCACCCAATATAATGTTGAAACTCAGGAGAAATTGCAGGTACTATTTGTAGCTGGGGTGGGTGTGTGGGCATGGGGGGGTGGGGTGGGGTTTTGCATTTTTATTTGTATGTGACTGTTTGTTTTTTGTGTAAAAAACAAAAAATGGAAAGCACAAATTTGTTCCAAGAATTTTGCTTGAAGTGCTTTTTTTAATGTAGATGCTAAAGGTCAAAATTAAATTCGGGTCAAAATTAAAATATTAATTCCTTTGTCTCTTAACCCTTCTTATTCATTGATTATGAATAATTAGTTTTGGAAGACAAAGGAAATTGAGAATCAAACTAGGTTAAAATTATTTTTACCTGAATTTAATTTTTAACTACAACATAGACACCACTGGCCCTCATAATGCAGCTGTTACAAAAGCGGTTTATGGTGTATGTGTTGACCCACATGATGGACACAGAATTGCCTCATTTGCAGAGGTAAGTAATCTTACAGTACAACAGTCCCAATACATGTAACTTAATTTTGTTTATAATAACTCAAAGGTTGCAAAGATTCCTCTCCTTTTATAAAGATTTTTTAAAATCTTTGGAAAGTTTCCAAGCACTTTAGAAAACTCACCAAAGATATTTAAGTACCATAGGGCACTCCCACCATCTAAGTAAGCAATAAATTATACCTGAAAAACAGTAAATAGTCAAATTTTTAAGTGTATTATTAATAAGTCACAATAATGCCAGGTCTTTCCTCATGCACTTTGGAATAACGAAGCTTTAACCTAACATATTGCACTCAAAATGATGTTATTTCATGTACAACTTAATTGTTTGCATTGTATTATTTAATAATGGTATTTGAATTTGAATCTTTTTTTATAATAGGGTCCTCAAGGAGTTATGTGTATCTGGGATGACCGAAATTTTGAAAAACCAGTATCCTTGTGTATGATCTACTTAGTAAATATGATCAAAGAAAGTAGACTAGGTGTAAATGAGTCCCTGAGGTGTTTAACAAATGCATTATTTCTACTTGAAATACATGGCGTGTGTCTTAATAAAGATATGGGGTGAGTCAAATTATGCAGAATTATCACTAGGGAAGTTAAAAAGTACGACAGTTTTTTTTAACGCTTTACACACAGGTACAAATATGCTTGGGTCACTTATACTGATAAAAGATACTTACATTAATACAGTATTTTACATAATACACTAATATAGTACCGGCATTTTACTTACCGGTAGTACTTTCCTGTTAAAAGTAAGAAAAAAATTAATAAGTGATCAAAAAGATAACAAAACAGGACATTAACAAAAATAAAAATAATAAAAGAGATCGAACAAATAGCTTACAAGATTGAGCCATGCATACCTTATCTATGAAAGATATGTAAAAAAAATCACATAAAATATTTTGATTGAGACCAGAATTTTCCTATACTAGATTGACCTTATATTATAATAATGCTATTGATTATTTTCTATTTTTTTTAATTTTTTAAGTAATAATGTCAATAGAATTACTGTTTGAACAAGTAATATCATATCTAAGTACATTTTTCTAATTTTCTTGAATAGTTAGTTTGTATACAAGTTCATCTAAAGACAGTTCTTTCTAAAGATGTTTAGAGGAATAGATATATTGTTTGACCAAGATGATGAGCAAATGTAGTGTACATCTTAGGGGAGTGCCTCAGTTACGCGATGTTTGTCGTGAAAAGCAATTTGTTTTATTTGGAAATGTTATTGCAGTACCTTGGCAATGATTCAACCATGATATAATTTGCGAATTAAGTTTTACAGACTCCCTGCAATGAATACAGGTGTGTTTTCCTGTTTTTCCACAGAGAGGCAAAAATGTTCTCTTGAACAGTCTTGTCAACCAGTTTAGAAACAGTTAGCAGGGTTGCTGCATAAACTAATTGTGATATACCTAAAGCTTTCACCAATAAAGATTCGCTGTATATCATGAGATCTCTTGAGTCTTCAACAATTTATTTGTATTGCAGGATAGATTTACTCCTAGAATTGTAATGGGTCCTTTTGTTGTCTAAGAGTCAAGTACCTTTAACTTACTATCTTTCATGGAACCCATCCACATAGCTTTTGCTTTTTTCTTATTTAATGTTAATCCTGAAATAGTTCTAAAGCGATCCAAGATCTGTAAATTAGTTTGAGTGATTCAACATTTTCCGTTATTATGGTGGTGTCATCAGCAAACTGTGAAATTTTGACCTTCTGGTCATCTGGGAGGGAAATACCTTCACAGTGTGCATCTTGGTGTATTTTAACTGCTAGCAGTTCTGTAGCGAGGATGAACAGAAGGGGACTTGGACAACCCTGACGAACTCCTCTGATATGTTAAAGTACGTTCATAACTGCACTTACTACACCTTTATAAGAAATTGTGATCCATTCTTTAACATTTAGGCCAAAATTGTAACTGTTCAAAGCCTTAGTAATAAGATCGCATTCAATGCTATCAAAAGTCTATAAAATCTAGCAATCCCAAGTCTTTTAAGCATCTATATATTTCATTTTATCACTTTAAAGTCTTATGTTTTGCTCTATGTATCTTCCCTTGACAAATCTGGTTTGACCTGAATTGATCAACTTCGGTAGATATTTTGCTATTCATTTGCCAAAGCTTTAGTCAAAATTTTATCATCAATATTTGTAGAGATATTGGACATCAGTTAGAGAGTCCTATCACATCTCTATTGGCGTTTGGTATTAAAGTTATAGTTCCATTCCTTTGAGAAATAGATAGGGGTCTGTTTTAAAAAGCTGCGTCATTAGAATTTAGAAAATCTCTCCAAATGAGATCACAAAAGGACTCATAAACTTCTTGTGTGAATCCATCTCTTTCAATTCCTCTAATTGAAATCATGTTCTCGTTGCTTAGTATTCAATTGAGAGATTTCAATATCCTGAAAAAAGACTTAAAGCTCTATTTGCAACAGTGCAATAGTGGTACAGGATTAAAATAAAAATGTAAATGATGCAGTCCAATGTTTTATTTCTTAAGATCCACATTTTGTTCAAAATTCCGTCAACTAGCTTTGGAGGTTGTAAAAATTTTGTCAGGCGAGAAAATCCTTTTTTCCTTGACATCCATCCGTCATTGGGTCATCAAATTTCACAACATATGGATTACAAAGCTAACGGAACCGTATGACTTCCCGCCATTTTAATTGAGCTAGATCACAGGACCTCCAAAATCCTTAACAGGCGAGTCCTAGCAACCAAAACTATAACTAATTGTTGATGAAGTCCACAAACTTCGACCAGAAACCTCGCGCGAAAACAGACACCGACAGTAAATTGATCAAGTTACTAATTGACTTTTGTTACTCAAAAAAATTTGCATCTTCATGTGCGAACAGGATTAAAAAACAAAAACTTGGTGATTACAAAATTTTCACTTTTTTTGCAAGTGCTAAATTCAAATTTTCATCTTAGTGCGAACAGGGCCTTAGCTGAAAAAAGTTGACTAATTCTATGGGGAGCCAATATATATTTTTGTTGTGAATTTTTACGACTTTCAGTGTTGCCTTCATGTAGATAGAGACATACCAAAAACAATAACGTATTTTGAAAAGTAGCTGAGGAAGTCAGAATGTTCAGAAACATGATCTGAGATGTCTTTGTTGTGATTTTTTTTATGTGTCTTAAACAAATTGAAATCAGTTTTTCATGCATCTATCTTGTTATTGATAATGAGTTTTGTTGTCACATCGCTAAAATAGCTGTGGATCCATGAGGCAATAGCAAAGTGGATTCGCACACTACTTAGGCAGTGTTAAAATGAAATCCATATAGTTAATTTAGAAGCACACACTCGTATAAAAACTACTCTCTATTTGTTTTTTTTTTAATAAATTGTCTACTTTTGCTTGTTTTGTCGTAAATTTATGTGTCTGTCCACTTACTGAAAATGACAATTAGCCAAAGAGTGCACAAGAATTTCTGCTGTTGTTGTGAAATAAATCTATGCAGAAACAAACCTGTAGTCCTTGTACCTCTCACTAATATAAAGCATTGTGTATGCAATGCAAGTTGTGTACATGCTTAATTACACTGGAAGATATGCAACTGAGATGATGAGTGATTTTGACTGAGCAATGTTCATGTTGAAGGTTAGGCTTGTAAGCCACATTTTGATCTCCTTAACATCAGTTAGTTAATGACAATCACTCAAATGTGTCCTGTGACAGCCATTGCATGGAGCCCGACACGACCTGGCTTACTGGCAACACTTGGTAAAGAAAGTCCTGTTGTACAGCTTTACGACATTCAACATGCTTCTGTTGGTAAGTACTATAGTCAAGTTGATGTGTTCTGTTACTGACATTGTGTGCAATATCTAAAACCTTTGAATCTGTTAGTGTCAGGTTAGACTGTTCACATTCCACTATTTTTCCAGGAGATCATAGTTGTTGATCCTTGAGTTCCACACCATTTTTGCAGGAATGGCTCTGGACACTGAGGATTTTTTCTCTAAACAATACAATTTTAAAAACCAGAATCAAACTTGGGTCATTTGAGTCTTGGGCGAGCTTCGTGACCACTACACCACCAGGAAGCTGGATGCCAGAAAGTGATCATTTTAAGAATACATGTATATTGTGTTACCATTTCAAATATTATGATTCCTAACCGAGTGCGCTGACCAGAACACTCTGTGGGTTGACCAGAATGAACAGTGAGCAAACCTGAGTTTAAAGTAGGCTAACCTGAGTAATTTGTGGGGGTGGCCTCATGGTTAGTGAGCTTGACTCTGGATCGACCGGTCTGGGTTTGAGCCCTGGCCGGGGACATTGTGTTGTGTTCTTGGGCAAGACACTCAACTGTCACAGTGCCTCTCTCCACTCAGGTGTATAAATGGGTACCAGCAAATTTAATGCTGGGGGTAACCCTGTGATGGACTAGCATCCCATCCAGGGGGGGGTAGCAATATTCCTAGTCACTTAATGCTACAGAAACTGGCCGGGGATGAGCTGCAGCCTTATGGGCCGTTAGGCTCATATGCAGACTTTACCTTTGACCTAACATGAGTGATAAGTAGACTAACCAGGGTGCTATAAATAGCTGACTATCCTCATTCTCAGTGCATTCAGAGGTCAGAGCTATTCCAGTAATTAATTGCTATAGAAGTTCAATGCCCGTGGGTAGGAGTAGTGGAGGGCATGCCCCATTCACCCTTATGCTATTAATTCCACCACTCCTACCCACAGACGTGTAGTAAATCATCATTGTTTGCTGTTTTAGAAAATGCATGTAAGAAAAGTCATGCTAAGAGCATTATTTCGATTTAACAGTTACATTACGAGCTCAAGAATTTTATTTTGCAATTGTGCAATCAATTGTTTTAGAGTAAATCTACTAGCAGTGCAAAGAAGCAGCTGCTAGTTTGTTAACATGGTCACACTGTTACGCTACTCACTATGTACATCAGTGAGAATAAATAGTGAGTAGTGTAGCCAATCAAAGAACATCATTCACGATAAAACTCTAGTAGATTTTTATACTATAGCTTTAAAGAAATACAGATAAAATGTTTCATTAAAATTTCTTAAAATAGTGACAAAAAAAGGAATAGTTTTATTCATTTTGTATGGTTAATTAAGAGAAGACATCAGAAGAACCTTCAGTGTTTGATGATTACTTTTTCCTGCTATTTTTTGTAGCTTCTCCAGCTTATGGAGTTGGATTTGAGACAGAGCCTTCATTCATAGAAAGGAGTGTGAAACGTAAGGTCTTGTTTCTTGATATTATTACCAAGTCTTCGCCAGTGATTAACTACATCAAAAGCACAAAAAGAGAAACTTGTAGCTCCTTGACAGATGTGAAAAATAAATAAGACAAGAGAAGTTTTAATGACATTTAAGTACATTTCACGACATATTTGGCCTAATTTGCCTTCACAAGAACAAAACTAAAACTACCGGTAGCTTATTATTCTGATCAAGTGTGAATGGAGTTAAAGTCTAATAAATGGTGATTGGAGTGTTGGACAAATGAATTAATACAGATGTTAACACCAGGAAACTAATCATATAATTCAATCATCAATCGTATAATCAACGACACAAGTTTATTTGTAGGAATTATTGGATCTCAAACATACAATTATGCAATATAGTTACAAAACATTCCAGTATTTACAACACTGATTATAAAAAGGTAGGTAGTGAACCAAGAGACAAACTTGAAACAGTGCAGTGTAGTGCTCTACTGACTGAGCTATCAAGCCATCTAGGAGCTGCTCAGTTTGTGAGTTTGTAATATACCCGGAGAAGGTGAAGGATGCAAATGAATATATGAAAGTCATATATTTGAACTGCAGAAAAAGATATGAACAAAAAGCCTACTGTAATACCCATGAAAGTTCTTTTTCACCTTTGATATGGCTTACTTTGTCTACAAGATGTTGTTCTCTTTTGCTTTATATGACAGCCTCTGGGAGAGCTGTTTCTTCATTGTCCTGGCATCCTTCTCAAGAAAATCACTTGCTTACAATATCCCCATCAGGTGAGTAAAACATTTGCACAAACTTAGAACTATACAGGTTTCCACTTGTGAAATGCATTTTTCCTGCTTTGATGGTAATTCCGCTGATTTTGAGGCATGTTGAGCTAATTGTTAATATCCGGATGTTTACAGCTTAAATGTGTGCTTGGCTTAGACACATTGTTCTCACTTGTCTCTCTCACCCTAATTATTAATAATAAATTGTTGATGTGCTAATGAGAATCATCAAATTGCTAATGTCAAGAACAATTCAGGACACACACACGTACATTATTACAGTATTGTGCAAAAGTAATGCAAACATATTTCATTAAAAATCCGCAGCTTTTCTTGGTTTCTCAAAGAAAAAGTATTGAATTTTCAATGGAAGTAAATTTTCAACAAAAAATCATGATTATTTGTGATGCCTATTGTTTCCAATTTTTTAACAATAATTTGCTTGGAACAAAGCAAAAATATGCTCTGTATTCGATAAAAGAGTTCAAACATTTGAGCAAAATTTTGTTCTTCATTTGCTCTGTTCGAACAATCCCAAGCATTTTCTGGATGATAATTCGCCAAGTTCGAATTTCTATATGTACTGTTTAGTTCAGAATATAAATTGACATGCAATCTCAATTTTCTTTTTAGAATTGAGTGAAACACCATGCCTTAGTTCAATATTATTTAATTTTCTTACCTTTGCAGGACTGGTACAAGACTGTACAATTTTTGAAAGAATATCAGTAGTGAGTAGGCCTTAAATTCATTAGTAAGAGTCAAATCTAGTATGTGTGTGTTATTGCTTTTCCTTCATAATCGTCAGTTTTCTAATTAATTTCATTTGTTTATTTTAATTTATTTTTTCTCCAGGCTTGGTCCCCAAGCTCCCACCTTACTTGGGGATGTGGAAAACAGTTATTAGAATGTTCGCAAAAGGTTAGTGTAAACATAATGTATGTGGTTGTAGGAGTTGCGGTGGCCTCTAGTTAGTGGGCTTGTCTCTGGATGGAGCAGTCCGGGTTAGATCCCTGGCCAGGGGCATTAAGTTGTGATCCTGGGAAAGACACTTAACTCCCACAGTCCCTCTCTCCACCCAGGTTTTATTGGGTACTGGTGAATTAAATGCTGGGGGTAACCCTGCAATGTACTGGCATCCCATCCAGGGGGGGTGTAGACATGCTCCTGACTGGTTCATGCTACAAAAACCAGAGATAAGCACTGGCCTGATGAGCCACTTGGCTCATGAGCAGACTTTACCTGTGTGATTGCTATATCAGGCATATTATGCAAATGCCAAGACTCAACAGGCCATTTTCCTCAAACTTCACAATAAAGACCACAACGGTCATCTTCTCTCTCAGACCCACCACTCTCTCTAAACATTTGCTTTGATCGTGGAATATTGCTTGACAAGAAGATGAAAAAAGGTTTACAACACACCTTTCTGATATTTACTTCTTCTGGGTGCCTTGTATCACGCAAGTTAAAAGTAGGATAAATTGTACCAAATTGGCTGTATGCATATCCACCATGTCAAGTTTAGGTTATGGTATATTTAGCCTTTTACACTCTGAATTGCCGGAAAACAGCTCAAAACAAGTTTCTGTTCCACAACAAAGCAAAGACATTTGTCTCACTTCAAATTTTGAAAGCAATAATTTTATGTAAACAAATGGCAAAATATATGTTGATTTTAAGTCAATGGGTGACCTTAAAGGTACTTTTTCACATTTAATTAAAAAAAAAACAGAAAAGTATTGATTTCATAAGAGTGTGTGACCGCAGAGATGCTCATTTCACCTTAAAAACATTAACTTGTTCATTTTACGTCAACAGGCTACCACCAAAATGCCACAAGTTTCTGTTCCACAGCAAAGCAAAGGCATTTGTCTCACTTCAAATTTTGAAAGTAATAATTTTATCTAACCAAATGGTGAAATGTTGATTTTAAGTCAATGGGTGACCTTAAAGGTACTTTTTCACATTTAATAAAAAAAACCAAAAGTATTGATTTTACAAGAGTGTGTGACAACAGATGTGCTCATTTCACTTTAAAAACATTAACATGTTGATTTTACGTCAGTACTCCCAGTAGGCTACCACCAAAATGCCATTTTCACCTAAGGAACAATGACAAATTGATTTCACAAGAATACATGAACTCAGAGATGCTCATTTCACTTGAAGAAAACAGTTTAATCTGGATTTCACATCAACACAAAAGCTCAGAGTTGTTGATTTCACTTTTTAAAAAAAAGAAAACACATTCATGTTGATTTCACATCAATGGCCAACTTCAAGAGCACTTTTTTCAACTAAGAAGCAGTTAAATGTTGATTTCATGAGAATGTGTGACCACAGAGATTCTCATTTGACTTATGACAAGCAAAATGTCAATGTCAGGAGGCTCTCAAGGTTAAGGTTCTGTCCCCTGCTCCCAGAAGTTTGAATAACTACAAATCATGCCAATTTGAAAAGTTTCTGTTATAATTGATTGCTGCATTTTGGCTATCACTTGTCGGACTCCCTGTGTCAATAACTTCATAAAATCCTCTTATATATATTGGCTGTTTTCCAGCCTACCAAAGCACATGAAAAGTCCACTGCATGTGATTGCATTGCAATGCATGCCTGAAAAGGTTTCTACAGCTCATGCTTGGGGAAAGATGAACACCAATTTAAAACAGGTTTTGTAAGTCTAAAATCAGTTCTCAGCTACCAAGCAGGCATGTAAGATATTTTAAAAAGAGTACTTTTTCTCTTTTCTGGTTGATCATGGTATTTTTTCCTTGGAGCTTGATCAATAGCTATTAATGTAAACTACCTGTTTAGCAGATCCTTGTTCTATTTCCTATTTTCCTTTGACTTACAAGAAGAAAGCTAAGATTCTGAGGGATTTGAATTTGACTTTGAACACCAGAAACAGAAGCTACAGTTATGTATTGTATTGGCATACAACACTGCCATTTTTGCTGGAGAGAAATCCATCTTGACCCAGACAGATCTTCTAACAAAAATGTGCAAACGACTGAAAAAGTTCAGGTTAGTGTTTGAAATATATAATTTGTAGTCAATTAATTGAGATTGAAGCAAATCAAAGCCAAAAAAAAGAAAATAGGCCTAAAATTCAACACAAAGTGGATATGCATACAGCTCTTAAATTGTCACACAATGCGACGGGAACTTTCATGTCTTTCACAACAAACCCTGGTACACTGTAAAATATTTGAATTCAAATACATCTGATTGTGTTACATTCAAACTATTTGAAACTTTGTAGCTTATTTTGTTCACATTATAGCCTGCAGAGCTGCCTCTAGAAGAAGACATTTCATTCAAAATGAAGAGAAGGGCATTTGCTGGATATGGAGTTGAGTGCCAAAAGGTGAATAACAGTAATAAATTTTGAGGGATTCAGCCATGAAGCTGTCCTAAATAACCTTTATTTTTCTCCTTACTCAGTCCACCAGAGATTTTGTAACAAGGTACCTGGGAATGACATCAGTTGCTAATTTTAGTGATATACCAAGCCAGATGCTGCTTGTAGATAAGACTCAAAGGAATACCTGGGAGTGACCCAGTTCTGGCAATGGGAAATGCTTCATATTCTTTAGTCATCGCTAGTACAAAAAGTAGCAAACATTTAATTTAACTTAACAGCTGTCCCAGTTGATTATAAAGCAGTTCCCTGAAATATCTCTAGCCAAAGAAACAGCAACCCCGTATTTCTTTCTTTACGGACCAGAACAACTCAAGCCAGTGGTAAAAAAGATCATTCCTGATTTCAATCACTTACTAGTCACTGATCATGAGTGTTCATGCAATTGCAGTTTTAACTGCTTACAGCATTCAGTACTCTATGGAAAAGCCCCAGGGGTGGGGGGTTCTCCCAGAACAATTGGGTGGGAATGTGCAGCCTAGCCTGTAAGCAGGCTCATGTTATAGCACAAGAGGTCACCACAAGTGCAAAAATGTAACATTGTGGCGCCTGTCGTTTCTGACCAATCAGAATACTCTCTTCATGGTTGAAAGGAGGAAATGTGATGGCTTTCATGCAGACTCTAGTTATTTTAAGCCTCCTATGGAAGGAGACATGGGTACACAATAACAGTATGTAAAATAAATATATGTATGGCTAAATATAAATTAATTTACAGGAAGAAGACATAGCAAGAATAACAGCTGATCCCAAGCTTGTTAAGTTGTGGTCATGGATTTGCCGTATCCTTTTGAAAAAGAAGAGAAAGCAATTTATCATGGTGCAGTCCAGCATGTGCTGACTGAGGACACTGCTAACTTCCAAATACACTTTAAACTTGCTTTCAATTGTCCCATCTGAATATACAGTTAACTTGGACCACCTAGGGAAACAAAAAGCAATTTGAGTTACTGGGGTTCAACTTAACAGGGTAAGATTTGTTTTTAATCTTGCATGCATTTTTCCAGATGTTCTCACTATTTTATGTTTCATTTTAACATGAATTATATGCTTAGAACTTTTATAAATCAGTTGTTGATATCTGTTTTTGTTTCAGTAAGGGGGGATTTTGGGTTACTGTTAACTTAGATAAAGTACTGAGGCCTAGTAAGTGAAGTGTACAATAATAGTAGCCCTTCAAAAATTATGTTTACAGCAACTGTGCTAGCCACAAAAATCATAACATGGGTATCAAAGTTTCAATCAGGTCATAAATAGGGCATGGAAATTAAGGTTACCGTGCACCTTTAGACCAACCATTTTCTTGAAATTTTGATCTTTTTGGTAAATGAATTGTTCTAAGCATGATCTTTCATCTATAAAAAAAATTACTGAAAAAAAATTGGCGGAGAAAACACAGTTTTTCGTTTTGACCGGAAGTAAAAGTTTCCTTTCTGTCTGACAGGCCGTTGACGTGTGTGCAGTCAACCAAAACGTTTTTCACGGGAATCTTTCTCTGAACTGGCGAGTTGATAGGTAGATTTTTGGTTAGTTAATAAAAATAATGATCATCTTTGCACACACTTAGAAATCACCTTCGTAGCGCAGAAATACTGTAAATGATTTTCATAAAAATGATTCGTGTGGAGATGGATTGCGCGAAAGTTTCATCAGAGGGGTTACCGGAAGAAAACCTTCCCAATGCTGATTCGCCCAGTTATCTGAGAAGGTGTTTGCAGGTACTTTACAGGCAGAGTTTGTTTGCGAATAGAGCAATTTTTCTAAAGCTGTTTTCTTGAATTGAATTTTCTGCCAGGTAGGGTCACTTTTAAGAGCTACAACTCAAATGGAATTTGTTCAACTGACTCCAAATTTGGAGGGAAGTTTGTTTAACATACAAAGAACAAAACTGTGTCTGCAATTTTTGAATTTCTCAAAACTTCTTTGTTGAGAGCTATTTCTGTACGATCACTAAAATTATTTTTGGCCCTGTTTTAAAAATACTCTGTAACTTTTTAATGCAATCGAATTTGACAAAACACAGACAAAGTTTTTGAGCACTTTGGCTCCGGAAACCGAAAAACAAATCAAGTTAGTGAAATATAAAATTCGCTTTGAGTTAAAACGGTAAGAAGCCAAATCAGACGCTCGCATTTAGACGTCGTTTGAAAATTTGATGATTCATAATATCACAAAATGGTGGATGTAGTTAGCTAGCCTGTCTTATAAGCTTTAATTTGATATAGGGGTTTAGGTATCTGCAGTTTAACACAAGCGTGCTACATCATTTTGACTTGAGACACCCCTGAAGGTGCACAGTAACCTTAACAGATTGTAGTGATCAATAGGGTAAGGATTTTGGGAAGCTGACCACTCACCCCACCCAACTTTTCTGGGAGTACCCCCCAGTAGTTTGTCTTGTACAAGACAACCTTTTAGGGGTCACTTGTGAAAAGATATCCAGCTGTCAATGGTAAACTGGATTTTGTGACCACATAAGGAGAAGCAACACATCTTCAATTCTTTCCACAATTTTGAATTTTAATCAACCTACACACATTTTGGCATCTGCAAGAAGTATGAATGTACAACTGCAAATAATACACTGAACTGTGCAAGATTTTTCATTTTCATCCTGTTAAAGGCTGTATTGCCACAACTTTGGTTATTATATCTGATGATTTTGTTTTAAAAAACAATTTTTTCATTTGACCTTAATAGTTGTTCAGGTGTAAAGTCCCTGAGGGAGCAAGGTATGTTTAGTAGTTTGGTTCTATTGGTTTTGACTGTTTTTGATTTAAAAAA
>OMLO01001180.1_pt1 | contig 19588 bp, 20 predicted proteins | sample 1674811 | NCBI WGS metagenome assembly OMLO01 (sample SAMN06265003, study PRJEB25207) | coral metagenome | isolation source: Coral host | place: Mexico:La Bocana,Puerto Morelos, Mexico | collected 2008-11-13 | reverse complement strand
TTGGACTTGGCCTGGCGCTAAAGTCATGAATTAATTCAAAAAGTTTATTTTTTCCATTGTTCATGTCCAATTGGTTCCTTATTCATGACCTACATCCCATCTGGTTGCCACTTTGGATCACTGATAGATCGGCCACATCATCTTGTTGGACCAAGGAATTGGTCCAATCCAAACATGTCAAACACACACCACACTCACACGCGCGCTGACACCGTCCAATATTTTCATCTAAGCCCCCTGGCTCTCAACTGCAGCATCTCTGCCAATCTGCTCATAGTTCGGAAAGCCACCCCCTGCAGCACATTCAAGATCCACAACCAGCATTGCACAAAGAAGCAGGAGCAATCTTGATTTTCCAGTGTGTTGGGGGAAAACGCGCAACCATTTGAAATTTTCTTACGGACTGTGAGAGCTGAAACAGTTGTCAACCTTATCTGAAAAACTCGGCTTCAAGAGACACAACAATGTTTTACAGCATTCATTCACCAATACATACAATAAGAAATATTCATTGAATCTTTTTAAGTATCTTTGGAAAAGCCATCTTTCCACCTTTCCATTGGTCCCACCGGCTCGGGTACGGAGCGCGATGTTGGAAAACCAAATTGCAAGAATCAAGAGATATCTGTTTTGAATTTGGGCAGCTCAGGGTGTCAGCCTTCTGTCAGCCACAGCCAGCCAGCCAGCTAGCCAAAGCCTCTTACAGCCCCTGCTGTTTTTGGGGAAAGCTGCCCTCAAAGGAATTGCCCACCTCATCGCTCAAAACTCTAGATCGGCTGTAGTTGACGGCGCTGTTCATCGTTTCAAGTGCAGCAGGCATCCTTCCAAAATAGGTCCGGCAAATCAGCACTGCATTAAAAGCTCCGACCTTCCGCTCAAACGGTGGCATGGCGGGAATGGTCCGTGCCTCGAATCTGAATGAGGCTCTGAAGGGAACAGCCCGAGTCGTGTCTCCTCGTTCTTATACGCGAGCATGGCAATGGACCAGAGCCCTGTGATGGACACTCTCAACTTGCGCATGGCATGGAAGCCTTGAAGCACCACCAACTTGCACATGAGAAGGAGCCGAGAAGTGCCCCAGTGCAGGGCCCATAGTGTTCAAGTTCATGGGGTGCCCCTGAGCAGGGCCTATCCGGGACCAGGTCGTGAAGTGCCCTTGGGCAGGGCCTGTCAAGGACGTAGCGTTGGTGATCCTTTTTCAGGTGCCCATGGTGAATGTGGAAGGAGTTATCATGGACATCAAGACGTACACCATCAACATCAAAGTCGAGTCGGCGGTGATCATGAAGATGAAAAAGGAAAAGACAACAGGGAGACAGAAAGAGCCCTGAAAGAGGAAATCGAACAGTTGAAGCTTGAGCTGCAATCTAAAGGCGTTGACCTGGAGAGAGCATCAAGGCGACCGGGAGAAGAACATCAACACGTTGGAGCAGCACAGCCGAATCAGAATGATGGGACGATGAACTCAACAAGAGAACTTCCAGAGTTTGAGGGAGAGGTGACGCCGATCACGTTGGGAGATTGGTTGGTCACCATTGGTCCGGTGATGAAGGACATCACACCGGTGTCCTCAGAGTGGTGGGAAGTGACTCGACGCGAAGCAGAGAAGGCCTACATGGTTTGGCGGCAAGCAACCCTAATGGAGAGAGTGTCTTTTTGTCCGGGCTTGCCTGTGGAACTGTCTGGCCAGAAGTATTTACGAACAGAGCAAAGAGGAGTTGGTCTTGTACGCAGCGTCCAGCTGATTAAAACCCAGACGGGAGAGCCAGCAAAAAAGTCCTGGGCGTGAAGAGGCTGGGCGGTTTGATTCGGCTGCACACACTTCATCTCCTGCGCGCTCTCCACATTGTTGATCTTTCCCGTCTTTGCTGAAAGAAAGACCAAAACGCATGACGCAACGAACCCGAAGTCGGATTAGTCATTTCAATTTATAGTGTGACTGCCGCATCTTTCTCGCGTGTCTTCTGCAAGCTTGCAATGCTTTGTTCTTTTCCTAGCAACATATCGCATTTTCCGTGTTCGCAGCAGCTGCGGAGACAACACAAGTCCACCTAAAGCAGGAAGTGGAACCCCAAGATTTTGCAATCAAGATAAACTTACGCGCCAGCGATGGTACCGGCAAAGCGAACTTCCCCAAAAAACACGCTTTTATTGAAGTCCCGGGCAAGTTCAAATGTCACCTTTAAAAACAGGCGCTGTGTTTGCTACAATGGGACAACGGTCATGCGAACTTTGCCCGTCACTTTTTGTGTGGTGATTTGTGGCTTGTCACTTTCCATGCTGTGTGCAGCACTTGGTGACACGGGACGACTTTTTGACAGTAAAACGCGTTGCTTTCATACAAAATGCGTCCGGGAAGCGCGAAAGGTAACTTCGGCTGAATGGGCGGGTCGCGGGCTGACGGGTTACTTGAGATATGTTGGTATGACACTTGAAACCTTTTTTCATTTCTTTCTGAAAAGGTCCTACGGCTACACGCAAGAGCCCATGGAGGCGACAGGTTGCCCGGCAAATGCGCATCTTTGGCAGGCTGTTGCGGCGGGCGTCGTGAATTTACAACACATAGAGGGTTGTTAGATTTTATGTCAGTCTACTCCGCCTCGTCCTCCTCCTCCTCGTCCTCCTCTTGCGCCCGTGTGAGTTCAGTGCGGCGCGCCGGACCTCAACCGCGATCGTGTGAGTTCAGTGTGGCGTGCCGGACCTCAACCGCGATCGTGTGAGTTCAGTGTGGCGTGCCGGACCTCAACCGCGATCGTGTGAGGTCAGTGTGGCGTGCCATACCTCAACCGCGATCATGGGAGGCCAGTGTTGCGTGCCGGACCTCAACTGCGATCATGCGCATTCATTGTTGTGTGTACCTCACGCATGTCAGAAAGAATGTCAGAAGATATGTCAGAAAGAATGTCAAAAGATTGCTTCCAGTCAGTCTGCGAAGTTGAGAGTAAAAGAACGCATTTCAGGAGATGAGTTGTATGTCTACCCTCACCTGACCTGATCAGGCTGACATAAAATCTCACGTGGCTGTTTTGAAATGTCATGGTGGGGATCACTCGAAGTAAAGTAATTTTAGCTTTTGAAACTTCCGCCACCGCCTCGTGCGGCTATATGTTATGAAATACAAACCAAAAAGGAGTTCCTTTTTGTCAATTCTCTCCAAATCCATTCAATATCCATATTTCAACACAAACAATTTTTCAACAAAGAATTTTCTTCAAACAAATCTTCAACATCCTTTTACATCCATCCATTTTTCATGTTTCCGTTTTTATTGTCGATCCTTTGACCTGAGGATGCCTGGCACGAGCCAATTGTTGGTCTGCCACGAAGCGTCCCAGGAACTTCATGCTCACGAAAAGCAGTCCCCTGGAGACACAAAACAAGAAACCAAAATGTGATTCTAATATGATTTGTGTGTGGTTTTATATTGGTTTTTGTATGGTCTTATGTATGTATAATTATGTGTATATATATATATATTGGTTCTTGTATGGTTTTATATTGGTTTTTGTGAGATGGTTTGTGACAAAAAACTGGATAAAACTGCCCAACGAAATGCTATCATGCAGCACATGCACTTCATTGTACCGATGTGAAGTTTTCTGAATCTTCAAACACAAATTTGCAGAACTGAGGTGGGAACACAAGCAGAACAAACAAAGCTATCGTTCCATATAGCCTTTGGCACTGTGAATGACTGAATGACGAACTATCCTGTCTCTTGAAATTCAAGACCGTGGGAGATGGCTATGCTAAATACATCTAACTATGCAATGAGTCCAAGATGTTGGGCTTTTGTTCGAAAAACACATACCTTTTTTTGAATGCGCAACACGCAGGCAAAAGCTGGGGCTGCAGTAAGTGGAGGAAACATGGAGGAAAGGCACGGAATGAAGCGCAGAGAGGCAGCGAAACACAGTTTGCGCAAGGTGAAAAGGCATCATGGAATCAAAAATGAAAGCACCGAGCGACAAAAGCTTGGGTGTCACCGCGTACCGTGACGTCTTTTCTTTACACCCACAGCCCACCCCAAACCCCTCCACCAAGTCCTGCGGGCAGCAAAAGAAACATGTGAAGTCGTAATTCCAGTGTGGGAGGAACCAGAAAAAACGCACAGCGACATCCAACCGGAGGCAACAACAAAGCAAAATGCTGAAAAGCACTCAAGCACAAAAAAAACGCATTGGAAGGAAAAACGCTTAGAAAATACATACAGTATACACCTCCATATTCAACTACCTCAGGTGGTGAATCAAAGTTCGAAAGTGAAACTTCGAGGCCCTAGCCATGGTACTTGAAAAGCAATCTCAAGCATTGAAGTTGGCAGACGGGCTCGACTGAAAGTCTGCCAGAACGATATTTTATACTTTGATGCTTTTGTTTCACGGCCTCAGGTTGTGATGTATTTGTGATGTATTGAAGACATGTCAGCAATCTGTTGCTTGAAAGTTGGTGCTATCCAAACTACACTAGAAATCAATCAACCTGGTAGAGAATTTATAAGATTGAAGTCAGAATCCCTGTGGCTGTAAAAGAATTGTGAGATGCTGCGATGCTTCGAAACTCCAGCTGGCAAAAAGTCCCAACACTACCTACTAGCTATGTCAGCCATGTCTTCTTTTTCTCAAATGCATCTTTGCTCATCTTTGTGCTGAAGACTGCAGCATTTCGGCCATTCAACGTTTACCATCCCAAAATCTGCAACTGCAATAGGAATAGAAGCAACAAATGAATCGGTGAAGTCACTCCTCCCCAAACCCAACAAATTCGCCAGCGCGGCATAGACTTTGGTACCTTCCAGGTGAAGCCGGTACCGGTGAAGCAATTCATGTCACGAGTTGGGGCCTAAAATGGCCCGTTGAGCGGCCTCTGGTCCTGCAAAAAGCCAATGCAAAAGAAACCTGTAACCTGGTGCCTAATTGAAACCAAAACTCCTGGTCCTATCATTTCCAATTTAAATCTCAAACTCCGAGTTTCAGCACTCCTTTTTTTGCCATGGAGAGAAGTCGGAGCTCCGCAGCCTTAATGGGGAGGTTTTGACGATTTGAAGCCATGCAACACCAAGCAACACGACCTGATTGGCCAGGAAAACGATCAAAGACCTGGGAACGTCAACACAGCACATGAAAAAAAATCCAAATACGTTTGAAAAAAAAAAATACAGCAATCATTCCAGTAAAGTCGTCATGCCACCTCAAAAACCTGTCATCAATTGGGGTGGGAACTCTGTAGACCGGCTTTGTGCCTTCTGCGCTGTGAATAAGGACATAGCAAGGTCCACCTTCCGGTAAAAACATCATTCATATCATCGCATCATCATATCATGTAAGGTATATCAGAAAACCATCAATCATTCACTCATATGACATCATGGCCAATCCTCTGATTTTAAAAGATCACATATACAAAAATAACAATATGAAACAAATTCAATGAATGTTCCCTTGGACGCTTTGCGGGCCATATTATGGAAAAAGCGGTTTTGTAAAATTTCGATCCAACATTTGTTAATAAAATGCAAAAACCAACAGGTTATACAGAATGACGTCTGTCAACCAAACCAGGTCTTAGGCTACTGTCAGGAAGAACATGGGTAAACCGCTATTCAGAATATTCATTTAAAAAAATGCTTACCATCATGTGTTTATGGAATGGTATTTGCCAGTCAAACTTTTCATTTCAATAGTTGATCTGATGCCCTTATTGGGAAATCACACGTTTTTAAAAATGATCTCCCGGATGGAAAGAGTTGCCACAAATTTGCCACCCACATCGCAACTCCTTTTGCCAAACTTTAGCGAACCCGATGTTTGTCTTTAGCGGTACACGTTGCCCAACACTGGTAAGAAAACCATGGATGTGTCATCGGAGGGAGCAAAGGCGTTATCTAAAGAAAATGTCCAATCAACAGATTTACATTTAAGGTTTTGAAGTTCCACCGAAATGCTTCCAAACCACGTGTTGTTTACAAATGCCTAACCACCATGACTGACACTCTTTATGAAATTGCCTGAACAACACGTCCCAGTGCACAAGCAGCCATTTTTATAAAATGATGCACCAAGATCTCCTTCCAATCAAGACTGGACACTTGGAATCATTTTTTTACAATCGGAGCCTAGCTTTTACAACATGGGGTCTGGCAAGAACATTTTATAGAGACTGGATCCCCATAACGTAAAGAATCAAGGATATAAGGATGGTGTTTTTGAAAAATATATTCATTGCTGTTGAAATTGCGCTTCGGAACAAATCGACTCGGCACATCTTGACTCGCAACGGAATGCCTTGCCAGGTGATAAGTCGCCAGAGCTTCGGAGGGTGAGCTCAATGGCTGCCTTGGCCAAACGGCATCGAACAAATTCACACAAATTATATAACTGTGTGTAGCTTCATGATTTTTTTGCAATTCTCATTGCAGTAGCACATATCTTTTTCCCCAAATAGCTTCAGCTATAGGGGTTCTTACTTCAAGTATAGGGGTGAGGCTTCGCAGATTTTTTGGATTCGTTTTGGGGGGCAACAGGTTTCTTCAATGTAATATGATGCAAAACTTTTTTTTGTGTTTGCTGCTGCTTTGCTTCATAAAGTAGACCGTGTGATGTTATCAATTCCAAAAACACGAAGTTCACGGCGGAATACAGTAAATGTTTTTGAATCGGTCTGAAACAAATTGCGGAAAATCGATGGTACCTTTCAATGCTATTTGGGGTCTATGCTGGTATAATTTTTGTATCGTCATTATTGTATATGATTGGTGGTTGGGGGCCACGGCCTGCGAGTTTGTTGCAGGCTGGATGGGAGTGCTTTTAAAGGTGCTAGAAGGAGTTGCTTCATTAAAATCATGACGCGGGCACAGTGGATGGGAGTTTCTTGGCAGTGCGGATGAGTGAGATCAAGGACGTCGAAATTGTTGACAAGAGCGCTATTGCAGTGTGGGCTTTCATGATAGAATTCAAAACGTGGCTCCCCATGCCTAGAAAAACACTGTAAGAAAAGGATAGAATGAGAGGGGTGGGGTTCAGCTGTTGCTGGAACGGTATTGGGCATGAGGGTGTTCGATGAAACATTGGAGCAGAGGTGCGTCCTCGCACAAGAGGGTGGTTGGGGATGTCTATTGTCTTGCCGTTTTGCCTTACCTTGTATTTGATCTTAGTCTTATCGTTTCCATCGAAGAATTTCTCTGGACTGACCATTGGGAGGCCGGGAGCCTGGTTTTTTTGATATTTTCTATTTTTTTGTCAAAAACATGAAGAAAATGGATTACAACTGGATTTTTTTCGAAATTTATCCGTATATCTGCTCACCACGCCAAGGTCACAATGCCTACAAATTGCCACTGTGCATGCACCATTTTTTTTGCACCAGAAACCATCACTACGTCATGTCGAAATCATGTCCTGCATCCCAGCTCGCGGCAAATTGTTGAAGTTCCACAAGTAACGTGGCCTTGCTCACCCAAGCTGAACAAAGCTCAATGTCCACCGTTGACAGAGGATCCAACCACTGCTTGGCCAAAGGCGGCCTGTCGATTGACGCAAAAAATTGGCATCTCACACACACACACACACAACCAAAACGACCCCATGTCACAACAGTGGGCAATCCATCAGACTTTGAGACAACAATTTTTTGCACTTTCCGCAGCCTCGACTTGTTTCCGTTCAAGACCTGCGGCTCTTCCGAACACCTTCGATGCGGTCCCAAAACGCGTTGCTGCGGCTGCTATCGGCTGTCACAACATGTCCCAAGTCATAACCTTTCTCGGGTAAAAAAAACTGGGATCGATACCGGAGCACTTCCGACAGATAAGGCACCAGCCACCAGCGCTGGTCTTAGTGATGGATGAAAAAGGTTCTTTCATCACAAAACAATTGTATGTGCAAAAATGCTGACTGCAAGCAAATTGCGTGCTGTAGGACAGGCTCTGGACATCTTGGGACCAAGCATGCTGGCTTGCAAGGATCGTAGTTGCCACAATGTCAGCAACAAAGATCGCCGCTCCTGGAAAACTCGTTTGTATGATCAATGTATGTTTTAATTGTCTATGACGTTGTTCTGTATCTCCATGTGTTCTCAACGCAACTCATTCCTCAATCATATCGCTCCGTTTCCATCCCTTTCCGCTATGTTCCTCTTTGGCAACGTGTAGCCAACGATGTTTCACCTCAAATTTGGTCAGCGACAGGTTTCAAAAAAAGGATTCCAATATTGAAACATGACACAGCAGCAAATTCACTTAGGAAAAAACACTTGGCATTTCTACGGGCTGCATGAATACGACAAAACTCATTTCATTAATCTTATTTTTGAATCCAAATATAAATTATGATGAAACAATTTTCTGTGGAATCCGCATGCAAATATTTATACATATAGATAAATAAAAACATGCATTCATTTATTTTCATTTCACTTGGTTGACTTTTTCAAACAAAAACAACTGCATGTCTTGCAAACTGACTCAAACGAACAAGTCGAAAGAAACGCTCTCATCGCGCCAAACTTTCTGAATAACAACGGGGGAAGTCATGCCACATGTCGAATGTCGACCAGGATGGCTGGGTTAGGCATCTCACAGTTGATCATACCCATGTTTGTCGGTTTTCATTGAACATTCGGACAATTTCATTGTGTACAGTTTGAATTCGATTGGTACACAATGCGATCAACTCGCGCAAAGGGTCATGTTGAGTTCTCGAAACAACGGTGGTGAGACTTGATCTTCAGCTAAAGTCTGTAAGGTCATCATGGACATAGAAAGCTGCGCGAGCACTCGCAAGAAGGTGATTCCGGTAGTTTCATCGGCAATAGCTGCTGTAGCTCAGGTAGTCTGATCAGTGTTGTGCGTTCGGCAGGGGGGAGGGCGGGCGCCAAATTTTATGACACGTAAACAGTCGCACCCACCAACCCACCCAGCTGGCGAGGAAACTCGTAAGAATGAGAAGTTCAAATCTGAAACCAATGTAACTAGAAGTGCGACTGCGGAACAAGACATCACAACAACAGATCACAACACAATACGACACAAGGTTCACAAAGCATGGAAGTCTGAAAGAGTGGTTTGGTGAAGCACGATAAAGCCAAACCTAACCTGTAAAGTAATAGGTTAAAGCATCTTCGCCCATTGCACCACTTATTTCACTTGGTTGACTTTTTCAAACAAAACAACTGCACGTCTTGCAACCTGACTCAGTCGAAAGAAACGTTCTCATCGCACCAAACTTTTTCCATGACAGCGCGGGAAGTCACGCCACATGTCGACCACCCCCCTTCTTGCACCACATGCGGAAGGACATCAACATTGATCGAGCCACAAACTCTTCAATTCAAGGATGTCACGTCTCAAAAATTCACACAGCAATTCATGGTTCACAGACCGCGAAGGAGCATCAGCAATATTTAGGCTTCAGGAGGGACACAAGCATACCATGGAAAACAACAAGGGTGTTCACATTCAAGTGATGAAGTTGCAAAACCAAGGGAAAAGGGGCCTTGCGCAATGCCTGGGAGAAGGCAAAGCAGGAAGGAAGCCAGCAAGCCAAACGTGATTTAGATCCTGCTTTCAAGGACTTGTGCGAAGCAGCCTGTGAAGGCTTACCTGAAAGACCGCATGAGGTCAAGAAGTGCGCTGACAAGGACATCAAACAGTTCTATGTGTCCAAGCAGCTCAATTCTGAAGAGAGCAGAACCAAGGAAAGCGCCGCCACGGCCAAGCAAAGTGTGGATGATTTGGAGGGCACCAATTTTGACATGTCGAGCAAGCTTTGGCTGTGAAGCCAGAAGGCAAGCAGTTGCTGTTGACCAACAAGAAAGCCAGTGATGGCAACAAAACGCCAGAGGTGGCTGACAGTGAGGCTGTGGGGGCAACGTCTGAAGAGCAGTACACTGCTGCTTACAAAGGTGCAGAAAAGGCAAGTGCTGCTGTGGGTTCAGCTTTGGACAGGGCTAGTTTCTTGCTGAAAGTCATGGAGCAGAAGCTGAAAGATGAGCCCACTGCCCAGCTGAAAAGCAGCTCTGAGGAGCTGAAGAAGCTTGAAGCTGATGGCACCAAGGCCAAGAATGAAAGCTTGTTCGGCAAGTTGAACAGTTTTCAAAAAGAGTGCGAGCAAGCCACCAAGGCCATGAACCAGCGTCAGTCCCATCACAGATTGTGGGCAAAGAATGCAGCTTCGATCAGAAAATACTTTGAAGCCCCTTGCCACAGAAATGGCTGAGGCCTTGACTGCACCAGCCGAAGGACAGAGCCAGAGATGACAGCAGGAGAAATACCAGCAACGGCCTGGTTACAGACTTTACAAAAAAGCAAAATGGTGTTGGTTTTTAGAAGGGAAAAGGGGAAAGACAGCTCCAGAGCATGTGAATACAAATTCAAAAATATTTACTTGTCCTGTAGGTTTGTAGTCAGAGTCTTAAGAATATAAAAATGGTTACCCAATTCACACCACCTCCTCAGGCATTGGTTCAAGCTTTGTCAGGATGTGATTCAAAAGGTTTCTAATGTACTTCCTTCTTTTCAGTTCGATTTCCAAGAACTGCAGGCGCTAGATGCAAAGCTTGAATTAGGCCTTTACCTGAAGAAAAACCAAAGTATTCGGTGATGCATTCTGCCCTGTACAAAAAACAAACTTTCGGCACAGGACACAGCAGAATTGCTTCAGAAAGCTGCAGTGTGGGCTTTAGAAATTCCATTCCAGACAAGTCAGTGCAGCCAGAACTATGGACAATTGGTTGACAAAATGGCCAATGGGGCCAACTCTATGGTGGAGAAGAACGATTTAAGCCACGAATGGCTACCATTCATTTTGCTTCACGAGTGGTTGGCAGATTTTTTGCTGCAACCAGGTGCTTGGGATGAAGGAATGCTGGAAGAGGGAACATACTTGGCGAAAGAACTTCAAAACGCCAGTGATGGCTGGTGTTGACACCGTGGTGTTTGCCGGATTCTCTCATCTACTTTGAGAGTGTGAGGAGTGCAGTTCAACCTTGCACCGAGTGTAAAACACGGACAAAAGGAAGCGTGAGCTTGTTGAGAAGATTGAAGAGGTTTTGAAGGTGGAAGCCCTGTCAGCTCCTGCGGCAGCCCCTCCGAAAGGGAGGCTTGGTTTCGCAGAAGGTCAGTTGTTTGGCCGTTCTACGAGGAAGCTGCTGAATGAACTTAGTCAGCGTGCTATCCGTACACCTCCAGAAGGTGGATTCCCAGGACCGCTGGGTGAAATCCTCCTGGGTCTATTGCGAATGGTTCCAAGACTGGTGGGTTGGGAGGTGTTCTCTTGGATGCCTCTGCGTTTGGCTGCGAGCTGGGTGAAGCTTTTTGCTCCTCAGTCATGGTTGATGGTCAAGAGCAAGTAATAGGTGAGTGGAGACGCTAGCAGTTAGCGTGGGTTTCAATTTGCATCAATGCACGCTGTTGCCTTCCTTAACAACAGCCAAGCTGCGCGCCATATCTGCAATGGCTCAAGCAGTTGCCTTGGTGGAAGAAGACTGAAGGTCAGCCTTTCCAGGCTTGGCTTCCCTTTTCTTCACGCTAGCCAGGCCTCTATAAGGGCACCTTTGGGAGCCATGTCTGGCCTCAGACATTTGCGACACAAAGGAATAAAAGTTGTTTTTCGTTGGTTTGGTGTTTGCGACACTTGAACCAAAAACAGCACGCATGCCAACCGAGTGTTTTTGTGAATCAACATTCTTCATGGCCGCCTTTTTTCTTTGTTGGGTGAAAAAAATGTCCCCTTGAACTTTTTGAATTCTCTGCTGGCCAGATTCTTCTCGGAAAAATGATACCCTTGAACTTTTTAAACCTTTATTATTTTTGTGCTGAAATGAAACTTACAGTCAAAAAAATAGAAAAGGTTCAAGGCCGTCCCTAAATTTCAGGGTCCCAAAATTTTTTCATCCCCTACGCATGTTTGATTTCAAATCCTTTCATTGTACTAGAGGTGGTAACAATCTAAAACCATGCGGCGGCTGCCTTTTTGCTACCTTGTGGACAAGTGTCAGGTCCGGGCTTTTGGTGGCCGCTGCTGGCCAAAGCGTTAAAAGCGCGCTGGCCACCCCTGGCTTAAAGCACTAAACAAAACCTCCCGGCGCTGTCTGGCATTCAGTGGCCTGGTGGTGGCGACGGCGCGGTGATGCTGGTGGCCACTCCCGCCATGGTCAGACCCCTGAAGTGCATCAGAAGGGCTCTTGCCCTTCGCTTTCCTTGTTGGCTTTTCTCCTTTTTTGTTCATGTTTGGCTTTGCAATTTCTTTCTCTTCAGGAATGTACACCTCCTGGGCCATCTCTGGCTTCATCAGCAGCTCCATCAGGATCCCTCTTGGGCCGTCTCTGGCTTCACTGCCTGCGACCCATCGCATGCCTGTGGTGGCCCTCATTGATTCACTAGGCGAGGCATCGAGCTGAGAGGAAAAATTTGGGATTGGCCAGCCACAAACGCAGCCATCTTCGGCTCTTGAACAAACAGTTCTTGAACAGCTGCTGTGTGCCACGCAGACAAAGGATGGACAAAAAATATTGTCCATTCCAGTAACGAAGCCTCCACCAGCACACCCACATGTCAGCCATCCCTGGCTTTAACAGCCACAACCACAACAACAACAACAACAACAACAACAACAACAACAACAACAACAACAACAACAACAACAACAACAACAACAACAACGACGCGCAAAGCCTTTGCTGGCTCTTCGCCATCACTGGCTTTCCCCTTGCTGCGCCAAGCATCGCTTCCCTAGTCCCTGCTTGCAAATAGCTATATGAAAAAAGTATTGTTCTGCATCATTAACATGTCATCATCTTAGTATTCGAATTACGTGTGCTCCAAGTGGAAGACACGGTCTAGAAAGGCTGGAGAAATCAATGGCGCGCACACATTGGTTGGAGAAAGGTGCAAAGCAGGTGACACTAATGCAGGCATCACTAGCCACTATTGTGGATCCGGGCACCAAAAACTTTGAGCATTGCATCTGTCTCTGAGACCTCCAAATCTGTCGCTTGCTAGCCTTTCCTTGATGCTCGGCCCCTCCTTCGAGCGATTGAAGGCTTTAGCCCGGACACGCATCATGAAGGCCGACACTTGACAGGCTTTGGAAGGCTTGCAACTCGTGATGGATCACCCAGGCTCGGCAAAGCGCCTAAAGCCTGTGAAATTGTTGCTGCTCGCTTGCCTTCAGATCGAAGAGCAGATGCCTCCAGAGTGGGCGTTCATACGGGGCGTGCTTTCGTACTTCAGCTCCAAGACATGCCCTGACTCCCTGACTCACCACCCTCCGCTTGCACCAGCTTTTCTGCTCCACACCAGGTACACTTGTTCTTCGTGGCTGCCCCAATGTGTGTAACAAAAGAAATGGAATTTTTGGGCCTGCTTTGTAGGCTTTCGAGGTTTGCACGTGACTTGGCAAGATTCATGCAAAGGACCCTGCGCAAAGCTTTTCTCAATGAAAGCTTCTGAAAGCACGCACAGTGGCTGGTTGGGTCTCGCCAGAACAAAGTAGCTTAAAGGCCAAACTTTTTTCCTTCTTGCATTGGTAGCTTTGATCTTGAAAGCTTCACCATGTACAATTATGTGTTGCAACTTCTTGTTGACCGCCTCCTCGACTCCAGCAACTGTGACCTTTTGTGCTTCAAGTCAGAAACAAAGAGGCTCTCCAGCACCAAGCATTCCAGGACACACTTCTGCCACCTCCTCGCCCAGCTTGAAACAATACAAATTGCAAGCGTGCGCGGCAATGGATTGCGACGCCTAGCTCTTGCAAGGCCTCTGCGGCGTGATTCCTTCACATCACCCAAACCACGCTCTTGAAGCTCTTCCATCAGCGCAAGCCTTTCGGTAGATTTGCGCACTTTTTTATTCCGGGGAAATGGAGGCTCACACATGTAAGACTGGAATTCGGTCTTTCAAACAATCCAGCACACCAGCAGCCATTGGTCGCACGCGCGTTGTTGCGCTTTGATTCAGTTGCTGTTGCAGGTGGCTTCGACGGATGATGATCTTGGCCTGTCCCCCACTCGAATTTGCCTCCATCCGCGCACTCAAGCCACCGGATCAAGTCCAAGAACCTACCCGCGTCAACTGTTTTCTTCTTGGGAAAGTTTGGATCGAACATGGGCTTGGACTCCAGACCATACAAGAGCAATGCGCCATTCAAAGCACGAAGTCCGTTTTGGATGCGGCTGCCATTTCCCACCCCAATCCAATGCTTTTCTGACAAGAAAAGGCTTGGTTTAGAATCAACAAGCTCTGCGAAAGCTTTCATAACGACTGCACACGTTGGTGACTTCCTTGCATTAGGGTCACCAGTGGGACAAGGCCACCACCTAGCTTTGCAAGTGAAAGCCGTAGATCTCTCTGCCCGTACAGCTACTTCCAAATGCTTTTGTTCTGACCGGACGCCAGGCATGCTTGAAAAGATCGAACGCAAAAACTGCAGGCAACCCACAGCCATTGCGAAGATATTCACACGCAACAGCCACAGGAAGTAGAGTTGCGCACGCAAGTGCTGTGGGCAATTTAGCTGCATCTTCAAATGACAAGTCCAATCCACACAGCCCCTGGGTGCTTTGCAACGAACGCGAACGCCCCACGATTTCATTCAAACTGTGACGCGCAATGTACTCACTGTGCAAAGGCATCCTGGCCCAAACGCATGGGTCACGTGCAGCCGATGTCCGAAACCAAAAAGAAATGAACTCCACCCATGGGATCTTCCAGGTAGCATTCCGCAGACATGTATCTTGGATGCTCCACATGCTCATGCACATTGAGTGAAGATGCACCGGCTGCAGAAAGTTGGGGCTCATCTCCAAGACCACAGCAGCGGTGGAATTCTTGGTGGCAAGTCTTCGACCTCAATCACTTCTGCTGCAAGACTCTGGGCTGCGTGGACCAACTCCAACTGCCCCTTGCATCATCCCCTTCTAGCTACCTCTAATGGCGCTCACGTACATACATACATGGCAGGCAGGGCGACTATACGTGGTTCTCTATCAGGCACATGTTGTCAGACCCACACTCCCCCTCCTGAATGCAGAGCCATCTCTTGGAAAATAAACAGTGGGGCTTCGGGGATGAAACACAAACCACAAAATGGCCCACCTGGCCAGAACATGACATACAGCATGGCTGGTGTTTGCAGGTAGGAGTCTTGCCAGACAGTTGCTTCTTTGAAACTGAGAACCTGCCAAGCTTTTTTTGGGGGGAAAAAGAAGGAACATGGCATTACTGGATGATGCAAAACAAGTAACCTGTCGGATACCATTTCCGCACTGAATCTGGTAGGCTGAGGTCTCAGCGGTCAGCAACCGCATGCCGGACCGCGGGCCACATTGCCGTGTGAGGGGCTTGCCCTGTACATCAGCACGCGCACGCTACCGCAGCAATGGCTTCGTGTAAAGTTTTCGACGGGCTTCACGGCCCAACCCGGAATGCAGGTCAGCCACATTGACAGGCAGGGATTTGGCAAAACGTTGCTTTGACCATACACACACACACACACACACAGAACCAACGTGAAACCACAGTCTTCCAGGATGGCTTGTCTTAAGGGCAAACTCTGGGCTGTGATGGTTCTTGTGTGAATGCAAATGATTTGCTCTTCCTATCATGGATTTCGATCGCCGCGCATAATATTTGCCTTGAATTTGCAAGAATGGTGCCCAGCCAAGAACGCATGGCCACGGATCAAGCAAAAATTACTTCACGCGGCTGGCACAACATGATGAAGTTTCAGCCGTTGGCAACGGCTGGGAGCAGCCACAGCACAGAAGAATCGCAAGGAAGAAGCTGCTCCACCGCCTGGATAGGCCAAGACATGCGTTCATTCAAGCATGCAACGGCCATCATTTCAAGAGTGTGAATGGCGTGAATGCGGCGGAGTTGCACCGTACCAGGAATTTATTAAGGATCCAAAGGGAAAGAGCCATGAGTTTTCCAGCTTTCCATCTCTGTTCTTCTTTGGGTTTAAAAACAGTAAGCAACGTCGATCCATAAAGCTTGCACACTTTAACCTTTGCAAGACTTTAAGTTTCAACTCTTCACCGCAGATGTACATGAACAACACTGAATCTCTCTTTCACTTTGCTTCGCCTCTTCAACTGTCCTCGGGACATTCCAAGTGTGTATGTGTCTGTGTCAGCTTCTAACTTCAAACTGAAGGTTGTGCAAAACGAAAGCCGGGATGACGAGGGCGGAGGAGACACAACGCAGAGGCAAGTTCACTGGGTGGAGCGGATGGTGATGGAGCTGATAGCAACAAGGTACATATACATCATCTCGCTGTGTATGTCCCGCTGACAAGTCTCTCTGTGTTTGGTCGACGCTAAGATTTGGTGGGCAGCACGGCAGCACAAGCAACAGGTTTGAACAGACTGTTTTCATTCCGTTGCACTGGCAAACATCTTCCCATCCCGCCCGGGTCAAGCCTCCAACCATGCGGCAGTGCTAGCACATGTGCGAAGGTGATCTGCCTCGGTGAGCTCGCTGCAGGCAATCTTCAAAACTGAAAACATACATCCAGATACGTACTCCATAGGGAAAGGATTTGCACAAAATGCGGTTTAGCCGGGGCACGAAATGCTTTATGTCTCTGTACAAATGTGTCTCCGAAGCTGGACCCTTTGCGCAAACACACCGGCGGGGAGTTCCAAACCATAATTGTCAGCCGTGCAGACAGACAGTGCTTCTCGGACCCCTGTCCTGTTGGGGTCCTTCTCGAACCGGGGTTTCAAAGCAGGAGTTGTCAGTTGCGCAAACAGATCGTTGCAGGGTGTCCAGGCTATTCTTGGATCCTTCTCCTTTTGGGTTTATGTATCTGGATGCGCATCTTGCTGCCAGACATTGTACGCAGGGGTCTGTGTAGCTTGATTGTGCTTTGGAGTCCAGGGTTTGTGTGGCGGTGGCGTTGTCCTCCTGCTGCTTTTTTGGTGGCGCTTTCATGTTTTTATCTTTGGTGTTTTGTTGGTTGTGTTTTTGTAGTTTTGTTTTTACACATACTTTAGAGCTTTTGCGGTTGGTGGTAATGCTTTGCTGGACCTGTTCTTGGCCGTGGCGTTTTTGGTGGGTGTTTGTTTTGCTGGTGGTGCTTCTGGTGCTGGGTTTATGTTGCTGGCGACGGTGACGCTGAAAAGGGTTCGTTTTGCGAAGAGCATGGGTACTTCTTTCTGCACCTGCCTTCTCTGGCTACTGCCAGTTCACTATATTTGATTCCTTCTTTCCCCGTTCCTCTACCTACCGGCAATGCGCTTGCCATCTGCCTTCGTGCCTGTTTCCTTTCTTCTTTACTTCCTGCATTTTGCTTGCCTGTCTGCATTCCTTCCTTCCTTCCTTTGTTCCTGCGTTCCTTTGTTCCTTCCTTCCTGTAGCCTTCGCTGCTGAGAATAGTCTTGGTCTACTGGCTTTTTTGTATTTCAAAAAAAAATCAAAAAGTATATGCGCATCATCTTGCTCCTTACTGACAACTTGCACTGTGTCTGACATGCAGGGATTTGGTGGGCAGCACAATCAACAGGTCTGAACAGACTGCCTTAACTCCTTTGCGCAGGAAAACATATTCCCGTCCAGTCGGGAACAAGGCTCAAACCATGCGGCAGCAGCAGTAACAAAGTTGCTTCCTTCTTTCCTTCCTTCCTTCCCTGTCCCTGCCTTCCTTCCTGCCTCCTTCCTTCCTCCTTCAACCCCCGAAACAGCCAAAAAAATGGGATCCCCCCAAATCTCCTCATCATCATCTTGAGGGGGAACAATCCGGCTGCTCCCGCAGCTGCCGCTCCAAGCGTGGAGGCGCAGCCAAGCCCCTCCTCGCCCTTTCAACAGGCTGGGTATTCAACATAGCTCATTTCTCTAGACTCCATCTCGACTTTATCGGTCTAGAATCTGCAAACCCTTGCTTGCACCAAAAACACCCTGAAACTCCTAGTGTAGTCACGATCACCGGAATCAGATTGCCTGATGGAGGAATCCATACTACTATCCCTGAATTTTCTTGAGACAAAAACCGGCCATGTTTTGACTGTTGCTCGACGTCACCAACCTGCAAAGCAATGAACGATACTATTATATGTTTATCATATTTGTCATATTTGTTTTCATCTTTGTCGGGCTTCCCAACTGCGGCATTCAATGCTACAGCACACCCTGGAGGATATGGAGCAAGGCTCATGACAACCTCAGGTCTCGGGCTCTGACTCGAGAAGTTTCGAATTCCGAAACGTTGAGAAGAGCACGGTTTGCACAAATGGCAAGGTGGCCTGCCAGAATTCCGGAATTTGTTTCTTCATTTTGTCCAAGTTTGAAAGTTTGATCCAGAAATCGCTTGAAGAAAACAGTGATGGTGTTCCTCCAAGCCCATGGCTTCTTGGAAAGCTTCAGATTCCTATGGCAAACACAGAAAAAAATACATGCCTCAGGTAACGGCGAGATGGCAAACAGTCCTCCAATCTTGATCTCTCCGGCGCCTTGGTCCAATATCATCTGGCTTGCAAATGGATCATTTGTACTTGTGGTACTTGCTTTGTTTTTTTACCTACAGAAACTCAGAAGCCAACTTGGGACAAGATCCTGAAATCTCAAGACACAACATGTATCACTGCGTCACGGTATCACTACCACCGTATCACTCAACTCAAAATTGCAACAGGATAGACCCCAAAGATCAACAGCATGTGAAATAGATATAAAACATGTTCAAAATATTGTAGCCAAATGAATGTAAATGGAACAACAAAATCAACAAACAAATGGAATGTTCTTGCTGCGCAGCATTACCATCGCGTTCTCCTTCACTTTAGTCCAGCCCATCGCCGCACAGCTCCAAGTCTCGCCTAAAAGAATTCCAGGAACTGCCTGGTTGCAAATATGGCATTTCCTCACATCATTGCATCCAGTGCATCGTTCTCAAAGTGATAAAATCTGATAAAGGGTAAAATTTATTAAAGTCTCTGGTTTCACTTCTTTCACTGGAGACTAAAACAAAAATGAAACAAGACGTACTCAAAGAAAATATTTTTAGAACTTGTACCTGGAAGCCTGTGAGCCCTGGAAGAAAGTACAGACCTTGTCGTTGTCAAGCCCCACACAGCACAAGACTCATCCTACTCAGAAATTGCAGCAAAGTCAGTCCTCCCTCTGACGATCAGCCGCCATCCACACCTCAGAAAATCTCTGCAAACCGTTACAAGATTTTAGTGCAGGATACGAAAAAACGTTTTCGAAGAAGTCTTTGAATGGACATTTTGAATCTCCTGCCTTGCGGTAGCACCGAGGGCATGCAATCACGGCTGCCATGGCCCATCTGCATGTGCAAAATTGGTTCCCATTGGTGCGCACATCATGATTCATGAAATCCCCTAGCATCTCATGACATGTGAAGTGTTTCACAAGGGACACCAAACTCAATCACTGCAGTCGATCTGAATCGGTTCTAGAAACGAAAACGTTGAGCGAGAAGGAGGGGGTGTTTTTCTTTTGGAGGTACAGTACAGTATATTGAAGAGTCTAATATCTACTTGTGTTTTGTCGTATGTAGGCTCAAGAGAGGATTGGTTACTTGACCGAATCTGCGAGTCATAAAAAGACGCATTAGCTATCCCTGCAGTAGCA
>OMLO01001179.1_pt1 | contig 19602 bp, 13 predicted proteins | sample 1674811 | NCBI WGS metagenome assembly OMLO01 (sample SAMN06265003, study PRJEB25207) | coral metagenome | isolation source: Coral host | place: Mexico:La Bocana,Puerto Morelos, Mexico | collected 2008-11-13 | reverse complement strand
CTTTATTATTGCTTTTTCTGTCCGACTAGTTGGGTGATACTAAAACAATTAGACCCTTCGCCCTCAAGGGCCACTGGTCAATAGCCCATGAGGCAAAGCCCTTGCGGGCTGTGGGTCTAATTGTTAAGTATCATCTTATATTTATAGACTGCAGACCAGTCAAGCAACAGTTGATGCAACAATACAATAGCACAGTTGTTCATACTGGCTGCTGGGTGAGGGTCTGCAATATCCAATACCCCAGTCCCCTCCCCCCACAAAAGGGAATGGAATTTCATGAGGCTGGGGGTTCTGGAAGACCGAAAAATATAGAGAAATGTATGAAGATTACTTAGAATTTATGGTAATTGTAGGTATGGATATTTTCTAAAACTACATATTAAATAACAAGAGTCTTCTTACTCTTGGCCTGAGCCACCAAACATCATGATGCCTTGATCTGTTGTCACCATCACATGGCCTGCTCTCCTTGCTGGAAATGAGGTACCCTATAGAGACAAGTTTAGATCAAGTAATTTTAAAACTGATATGATAAATAATTGAGAAATAGGATATAATAAACATGCATGAACAGTACATGCCATAAATGCCGACTAATGTGAAAGGCACAAACTATGGCAATGCCTAGTGCATTGGACTCTAAATCAAACTTTCCTTACTCAAGCCCTGGCAGGGTTATTGTGCCGTGTTTTTGAGCAAGACATTAATATAAAGTGGTACTATGATGAAAATCGCATGTTTCCTTTCTTAGCCATTAAAACAAAACAAGTAGTCTGTATTACATGAAAAATCCTGTTAACTATTTTTCATATATCTCTTGTTTCGCTCCAGATATTTTCAAGCTTAAAAAATATGCAATTAGCCAAGTGATGATCACTCCACCAAATTTTGATCAAATATGATGAAGGAAGATATCTCAGCCAATTGTAGCAGAAATGTTTGATTCTTTGCAGTACAATTTTACAAAATTTGCTCCACTAATGCGCTAACCATTTTTGTTACCATGGCGATATAGTGGGTTCCAAAAGTCCACAATATTAAAGGATTTTCTGGCCACTTTTGACATTTCATTTTGATATACTTGCTAATGGTACTTCATATGCATGATCCTGCAAGCACACGCTAGCACACGTTTGTGGCCTCATTTACTGTTTTTGGAGCCAAGAATCACTAACATATTGAAATCAAGTGGATGGGACTGGAAAGGAGTGAGTTGACATGGGGACAGAATTTTCTTATAGCCATAGGTCTATAGAACTATTGGCCTACCAAGTTTCAATGGTCTGTGCTGCAAATTGCTTGATATAACATTGGGTTGAGTGAATAATGTCATCAGTCATCTCATTTGCACATTTTACACATATTTCAAACTTGAATATCTCAACATTGCACTCAAAAACTGCACATATATATACTATAGTTCATTAGATACCATACCTCCACTTTTTTCCTTTCCCATTTATTTGTATCAGGATTAAACACAGCTATCTCACTAGCCTCATATCTTGATGTCTATAGAAGAAAATAAAAAAAATAAAATTACACTTAACTGATCAATTAGAGATTGGTATCCCAAGCATTGCATGTACCTAAATGTAACTTTCATAGAGTACAACTTCACATCAGTGTTTAGGAACAAGACTCAGGCTCCCAACAGAAGGTCAGGATGGGGTAACTCAATGCCAGGGATCATGGTAAGTATCATGGCTCATTCAAGTTAATTAAGTCTACGTATACGTTAAAGTTCTGGTCAGAATCACTGCACTGTGTTTTTATTGAGCATGAACTCTTACAAATGAGTAACCCTTCAAGTAGCCCTGGGTGATTGGAATACTTGTAGTCGCTTTATGCCACAGATATTACATACCCAGCTGATAGGGCCACTTAGGCTTGAACGCAGAGTTAACTTACCACTAGCACAGATTTGCTTGTTTCTGCTCCCCCATAAAGCACTGCTCGACGTTCAGTGCCACTGAGTGGAGGCAGCATAGCCATTGATGAATACATCCGGGGTGTTGAACACTCCTCCAAGCGAGTCCAGTCTGCTTTGGTTGCATCAAATTTCCAGTTATCTTTGGAAGGACATGAACCACCTGTCATTCCACCCCTGAAATAAATTTCCAACAATTTTTCATCATGAATCTGTCTTTTTAAAGGCAGTTTTGGAAGTTTGTAGCACATAATTGATAGGTGCTTATCAAGAATTCTAAAACTAACATTTTTTACTGACTGCCAAGACGATGTATAAATTTCTCCAACAGTGCATAAATCTAAGGGGTGCGGAAGAGCTGCATAATCACCAGAAGAAGAAATGAGAAGGGGTAAATGAAGTCAACTGCATTCACACCACAAAAAAAAAAACACAATTATGAAGCCCACCACTGCTCCCCTAAAAAACTTTAAATATAAACCCCACCCCCACCCTCACCCGACACCCTAAACAAAGAAGTAAAGATGAAAAATATTTCGTATCACACTTTATGAAACCCCCCACGATGGCCACATAGTTTATACTCCGTCTAAAAAAAAGTAAACACAAACATACCCACACTGCGTATTTTCTATCCCAAAAAATCGTTGGTGTGCACTCTTTACGCGTAACGATTACTGGATACCTGCGGTAATGCTACCTCCTTCGGGGCAAGCTAACGAGACCTACATTTGTATGTTGTTCAACATCAAGTACGGGATGTATCTTACCCCAGACAGCCGCCATACATAACTAGTTCATCTGGGTTGGTCACAGTCCCGGAGTGTAGACATCGGGCATGTGGATAGTTAGGATTGTAGTTGTTCGAACCGGAAAATTTTTCTACCCACTTATCGTCGACGAAGTCAAACTTGAAAGTGTTTGAGTACCGCGTCCCGGAGAACCCGTGGGTGATGTAAAACCCGTTAACACCTTTGCCATCGTTAAAGATTCCTCCGGCTGACCCATAGCGTTCTTGTGGCTTCACCTCAGAGTTCTTTCCCAGCCTCGTCCATGTTTTGCTCGAGAACTCATAGCGAAAAATGTCGTTGAAGAAACGCCTCGGTGAGTCGGAATCGCCAGAAAATTCACCTGTCGCTACGTAGAAATTGTCGCCTTCGGTGCCGTACACCATGCTGAAGCGCCGCTCTGGGATGTTCACTCCATCGTCGGTCGTAGCGTCCACTTTCGTCCAACTTCCATTTCTTAAATCGAAAATCCAAGTATCATCAAAATTTTCAGCGCCTCTGCCGCCAAAAATAACCAACTGATTTCTCGTTTGGTCAAACCCGATCGATGAATCTCTCCGAGGCGCAGGGAATTGGTCAGATTCGCTCTTTGCCGAGATTAAGCGCCATTTCAGCTGCGAAAAAACGGCCGGGACCAGCACCAAGAGAATCAGAGTTCTTAGCATGTTGAAGGCGGTGTAAAAATGATCGATAGCCAGTAGTTCCTGTGTAGACTCTTATACCGTGCGGAATTTACATTTGTTGATAACACGCAATGTTTATATGGTAATCGTCACATTGTTATTTGTTGGGTCTTTAACAATATTGGGAAGCCCACCTACGTCATCGTGACTTAGCAGAAATGATTTGCGATCACAACAACGAAATATTCAAAACGCTGAAGGACGGTTTGCTTGGGAAACATGTTTTTACAATGTAGGTCGATATTCAGGGAACTGAATGGAAGAGAAATGTTGCACTCATCTAAAATGTAAACACATCAGTCATGCGTTACAAGCGGTTCACTAACATAATAATAATCGAGACATTACATTTTTTTCGTCGGCATTACGCACTTAAAACCTTTTTGCCTCATGTATGTCTAAATTTATTATATTCCTCATCACTAAATGATTTTTTTCTTTCTTTTTTTCGTATTCGTTGAAGGTAACACGTGAAATGACGTTGACAGATATATTTGCGCTTGCTTTGGTTACGGCCAAACAAAGTCGAGATGTCGTTTGAGTAATCCGCACCGTCATATTTTTAAGCATAGTAATATATATTTATTAAATATTTTAATTGTTTGAAAGGATTCTAACTGAGATGCCAGTGGAATTCCAGGGTATGCACTGTCACCACTAGCAAGGTCTGCTTTGTTTCATTTCATAATATATATATATATTTTTTTTTTTCTTCACTCTGGAATTCAAAAATAACTTACAATTTATGCATATTTGTCAAAAAAATAAAATGTAGACTCTTAAATGATTTTATTATAGCGTTACAGTTGAAACCTTTTCGACGAATTCGAAAGCTGATTGATGTTAAGTTCGATCCTTCTAGATGCTTAGGTCTATACAGATCTCAGTATGAATAGTTGATATAAAATATGTCATTCTTCGCTTGCTTCGTCCGCTCCGCCGCTCCGCTCTTCTCTCACGCACTTTCCGTCTCTAGGCAAATCAGTCTGAAGCTGTTTTTTTTCACTTGTGACACTGTGACGTTCCCATTCAAAAAACTATGTAAGAGCGTATTTAGGGGTTCCCTTTACCGAACACTTATTTCATACACACGACTATGGACTACGGATCGACTTTGGAATGATCGACAGGTACTAATGAACCAAATTAAAATTATAAATTTAAAGTGTTAAATTTGCGGTAAACAGTGCTATTCGTGCTAGAAAAGACGGCACTGTGCGAGTTTTGGTCGGACTAAATCTTTCTTCTTGTGCGCCTTCTTATCTACTCGCCGAGGCAAACGAGCGAGCGATGACAAACAAAACATACGCCTGGATCAGAACTCATTCCAAACCTAATATTGAAACATTTAAAGGAGATTTATAAGGCCAGAGCCTTAAGTCACCCATCAAGCTGAACAAAAATGATTGTTTAAAAAAAAATTGTACGTATGGACCTCAATCATTATCTGTGATAAACCGGTTTACACTTGAGTCTGGTAGTCAGGTAGTTTGGTTTTGCATTTTACGGCTCAGTGATTCTGTTAGCCAATCAGAAGATTCAGAAAGTTAAACTAAATCAAAAAGCCTCTTGCTCGAACACTGAACTTTGCGATTAGGTGGTGTGGCTGTTTTTTGGTGTTGACACTAGACTGAAAACCAGTGCACTCTGTTACCACAGCCAAGGAGCTTTTTCATTCTAAAGAATTCATGCATTGTAACAGGATGTGGTGTGGTTTCCGGATGCTCCTTATTAAACTCGAACAGGACTTCCTTACGGCACTCGAGTGATGATGACTAAGCCTGAAGCTGCACGCTATATACATGAATATTCAAAAGCAAACTCAAGTGCTCCGGCCTCAAATCATTCGAACGTCAATGATCAAACAGTAGATGGGTTCTGGCAAGAACGATTGCGAATAAATCAGATAAGTTCGAGAGCCTTGTTTTCCTCGCTCCAAGGCCCCTCCGGCTAAGATGAATGTCCCTGTGAAAGAAGGCTTATTATTCATAACCTGAGTATCAAAAAATAAAGGCCTGATACTCGTCAGGTTATATTATTCATTGCGGTTATCACCGTAAACTGTTCAAGATACGTGATCAGTACAATACAATCAACAGAACATTATAACTGCTCCAGTTGTTGACAATGAATGAAACGGAAGTGGCAATATTGTAGAGTCACGACAGAAAACTCAGCAGTGTATTACAGGAAGTGTGGCTATCTGGTATAAAACTGAAAATGTACGAGAAAAAAAATAAAAAGACGTGAAATGAAGGTAGAATAGCCGCACAAAAAATTCGCGACGATTGATGTTAAACTTTTACTTTCTTTTTTATTGATATTTCAGGTACGTTACGAGGTAACGAGTAACGAGAAAAAAATTCGTTTTTTTTAGTTTTGATATATAAATAGTAACTACAAAACCAATTCACAAAGCAAGCTGACGTATCCATGTTTTTCCGCGGTGCTATTAATTAAACCCATAAGCTCAGAAATAAAAGTTGAATTAAATTGCTGTGGCTAAATGACAGGCAACCGGTCAAGGTAGGGAGAACTGACTAAATGACCAGCGATCCGAATTGATGTAATAACTTATTCGGTCTTCCTGTTGAACGCCCGAGTTACAAATTGGGTTTCGTTATTTTCCGTCTTGAGACGCAAAACGCAGTCTAGAAAGTAAAGCGCATGCGCTGAGTATGCTTTTTCAATTGCAAGTGAGAAAATGGGGCATTCAGTCATGAAGTATATACCCAGGTAAGTGTCAAAGCACATGGTTATCATGGCGGCTAGAATGATGCCCCGTGATTCAAGGGTAACTATGTCTTCTCATACTCTCAAACTACATACGAAAGCCCACCCTGTTCGTGGTAGACCCACACTAAAAGATGTCGAGCGTTTTCGGAACGGGTCGGTCCACGAACTTTACGAGAGACCAACCTACGATCCAATACTTTTGAGTGAACCTTCTATCGAGAACTATGCTATATCAAATAAACTATCTAATGTAAGCTTAAAATCTATCCATGAGAATCACGTGTCGTGAACCAAGTAGAATACCTATACGAACTATGGAACGTCTGAAGAACAAGAGCAGAAAGTTTGAAATGGTTTATTTACGAAAGTATTCGTTAACTGCATCCAAATCATCTAAATTGTATTGTTATGTGAAAGCTAGAAAACAAGAAAATAAAGCTATTTTACACTTAAATGCTCTGAGAAATTTAATTAACCTATAATGATATAGAGTTAGAAAACAAACAACATGATGTGGTCCTAAATTTATCATAACGTAAATTAAACAACACCCTTCGTCAGATTGCATGCCTTTGTAAACATTCTTAAGTAAATAAGCCCGAGTTTACGCAGTTATGCGTCTTGTTAGAAATTAATTTATTCTGGTAAATAAAAAGAACTAAGTAAATCCAAACTATGAATATTTCGATAAAAAGTACTAAAGCGATTCACCTTAGTACAAAGTCTTAGTAACGCTGCGCATAAAACCACGAGTTGATACACTTAAACAAAAGGCTCTGCATGGTACACCCCTGAAGCTGGGTTTCCAAAACATGATTGGCAGTCAAAAGTTTTAACTGTTTAATCCTACTAAGTCATAGTGTGGATTAAGTTATTTTGACTCAGTCTGAACATTAAAATAATGACTTGATTGTATTTGTCACAGAAAAGTACTCCGTGAAGTTTCGTTCTGAAAGGTGGCATGGTTTAACTCTAAAAAAGACGACAACACTTCTTTCTTCAGTTTTCTTGTTAATATCGTATGTCTGCTCCGAAGAAAGAATTAAGTTATTCGACCATTGCGACCGTTAGGTGATAGATTTTTCTACACCTCAAACTTACGAAGACGATATATATATATATATAGTGTCAAATTTTAGGTTTCAAAACTTTCACCCGGTCTAGGGCTTTGATATCTATTAATTTTGAGAGTTTAAGGCTTAAGCCCTTTTTGAATTTATGATTGATCATCGCATTTACACACACAACTTAAGCAGTTGCGAACAGTTAAAGCCTGAAAAAATCAGGCCTGAACGGGATTCAAACCCATGACCTCTGCGATAACGGTGCAGTGCTCTACCGACTGAGCTATCAAGCCATCTGGGAGCTCAAGCCCCTTTTGCGTATAAAATTTTGGCGCGGTATCATGTGTACATTATGGAATAGGCGGTCGTTATACGTGAATCAAAAACATAGCGAAATGCCTTTCTGTGCCTTGGCAAAATATGCTTCCTTTACTCTTTATCTATTTCAATCCATCTTGCGGATTTCTTAAAAAAAAATGTTATTTTAACACATTTTTGTTCTGTTAGCTCAGTGTCACGTTCTCGTTACTCTGTTTAGTAGCCTCCCACGTGCTGTGCGCTGTAAACGGATCCTAACATTTAGAGTAGGTTTCAATCCCCTAATTAACATAGTCTCCTTCACCGTACAATGGGTATTTTACTGTCCTCTTGCTAATATGTCAAGTGGTCCCATTTTAAGTTATGACAACAGGGGCGGATCCACAGAATGCAGGAGGTGCACAACCCCTCCCCACACCCCGAGATGACATGCCGCTTTCTAATATAATGGTAAACAAAAAGTTTACCTTATCAGTCAGTAACGTCATTCTTTAGTGGTTCATCCTCTCCTAACCGTCTCTGTAACCAGTTGACGTAACGTGGCATGCAATGGTTGAAGGATAACAGCTACTCGTCTACGTTTTGCTTTTTTTTTTTCCAATTCAAAAATCCTGACAGTCCCAACAACTAGCCATATATACAATTTTTGACATTTGGGAGTAGTTGACCTTCTCCATATAGGGAAAAACACTTGATGCGATGAGTGCCTTGGAAAATAACCTTAACGCCAATGCAGGCATAGTGGCCGTAATAATTTTGCTTTGTACTCCTAAATATGGTATAACCATGAAAACCTTCTTTTTGGGATTGTAATGGTTGTTTTCTTTGGTCTGTTTTGTTGCCTATTCAGAACATCATTAATGCGGTAATTGACAACACTTTAACCGTTTCGTTTTGTAACAACAACTTCCTCGCTTCATTCAAAGACGAGCACAAAAGAGAAGGTGACGAAACATGCAAAGACATTGAAAAGCGTACGTAAGGATGACATTTACCTTGTATGTGCTAAGTGTAAAAGAGTCCCATTTTGTGTGCAAGCAATGAAAGTCTACTTTCGGTAAATAGATGCTGAGAAAGTGTGACTGTGGAAAGAATTTTCAGGGGAGGCATTGTACTGTTCTGTTGAACGGTGAATTTGATATTTACATGACAGTTAACGAGGTAGTGTAGACATTGAATCTTTTTTTATCCTCATCGTTTGCAGAAGGGCAAGTGTTGTTGTTAATGCTTTCATCTTATGCCATATAGAGATATTTGGTCGAAAACAGGGCCTAAAGGAGAGCCCGCCAAGGCCACACCATCATTTTCTTCGTAGTACTAGATATCAATTATGAAATGGCCCTAGCTTTTTTTGTGGAAAACTCAAGTAGAACCTAGCGGGGCAGTTTGGGTTGATCGGGGAGAACATCGGACAACGACCATAAAAATGGATTAGAAAACCAACTTCTTCAGTTGAAACCTTCTCCAGCGGAGCCTTGGCGGCACGAAGGACTGCCATGCGGAGCATCATAAGTATAGGAACCACATGCATGAATAAAAATTGAAACTGATAGAAAGCCCCGCAACTCTTTTCTCATGGTAAACATGGATGACGGGCGAGTGCGCCCAACGACGGACCAGGACGTGCAACATGGCGGCCATGCTACAGCTTATAAGATGAGGATACCTCCGGGATTTAATCCTCGTGCTTATTTTCGAGTGGCAAAACAGTATAGACAAGAAATCTCGCCGAAAAGTTCCAAAACTCAAATCAAAGTTCTCGCTTATCCTGGGTTAGCGTGATCGGGCTTTGAACAACCCGGCCCGGGAGCTCCCCTTTTAGCCTTGCTTAAATCAATACATCGTTTTCGTTAAGTTAAGTTAAGTTGGCAGATTAAAGTTTGTTTGCTTGTCTGTCTTCTAAAAGTTTCTCTGGTTGTCTGTTTGACTGTCTTCTACAGTCAAGCGATCGAAAAGAATTTTAGTAAGATAAGTGGGATCTAAAAGATTGGTTACTACTGTTCGAGGGCTTGATTCGAGTGTAATCGGCCATTGCGCCTTCCTTCGTGATATCTTCGCTTTTGTGTACTCTTCATCAGTTTCAGGAGAGTACGTTCATTTTTTTTTCCATCGCTGCAAAATAAGATTTTGTCCCTTTCTAACTTGTTTTGAGATGCTCCACTTTGTCTGTTGCATGTATCGAAAATCTGTCTTCGTATCGATATCCTTTGGAGTTTCGTATTTTAGTGCTTATGCTTGCTGTCTGTTAAGCTGTTGTCAAAAATCATGCTTCCTAATTTCGCAAACGCTTAGAAAATATGACTTGCAGCAATATATAGCAGCTTTCTTTGATTACTCTTTCAGGCGATCATAACGGAGTTATTTCCTCACCCAAGCCCAACGATACTTTTATTGCAGGTTGCACAGGGGCTGCGCTCATTCGATTGCCGTCCCTGGAAGTTCCACTGACTTCTCTCTGGATTTGCGGTGTAAAGGGAACATTTACACTGAGATAAACTGCAGCTTGTCAACATAGCACGTAACGCAGAACGGTAATTTGTTGAAAACGAAAAAACAATCACAGGGTTAATGACAGTGCTGAGCAGTGGAAGCAAACCATAAGATAGTGCTATCAGTAAAGATCACCGACATCGGGATAGAACTTCCTTTTAAAAACGTTTGATTCATGAATGTCCGAGCTGAAGGGGATGGTACCGGGCTAGCTTCTATGATTTCACCCTTTCAGTATTCAAACTTTACTTAACGACTGTAGTTTTTTCGCTTTATTTCTTCTGGCTTTACTCGCAAACTGCAAGAACTTAAATAACTTTCAACACATCACATCACATGCCTAACAAACACGGACGTCAAATCCATTTTAAAGAAAAATGCACGCAGTTTTTAGAAGGTTTATTTATTTTTCCATTTTTGTCATTTCACTAGGAGTTAGGTATTAAAAGTGACAAATACTACATATCACTTCCAAATGTTGGTGGCTGGGCGGGAGGATTGTCGGATAGCGTATTTTTATTTCTTTATTTAATATTTACATTATTATTATTATTATTATTATTATTATTATTATTATTATTATTACTTATCTTATTTTTCTTCTTTACAGTTCTCTTTTGTTTCTCTATATGGTAGTCCTCCTCTTTGCTTCTCCGCTCGGGAAACATCTTATGTCACTTTTATCGCGATAACGAAAATTGTCGAAACTAAGACACGTTATCATAACGTCGTGAAATAATCACGTATAAAAGCTTTCCGTGGAATTCTCCACAATAGCAACAGTTACAAAAGATAAACATCCGCGATCCTCTTTTATGTTTAAATACAATCTAACTAACCGTCGACATGAGGGTTTTGTTGGGAATGGACTAACCGCTGGCGTTTCTTGAGGCCATGCTGACTCGATAAATATTTTTATTCTTATAAGTTCCAGTGGTTTAGCCAACTGAGCATATCTATTGCAAATGAATATACGAAAGATCAGTGATTTGAACTGCGGATAAACATGAAGACATGATTGATCATGGCAGTTATGAACACAACTTGTGAAATTAAAGCCTGAAACTGAAATATTCAGGCCTGAACAGGATTCGAGCCCATGACCTCTGCGATAAGTTGTGTGCATAACTGCGATGATCAATCATGTCTTCAGCGTATCTATTGTATTGTATCCCTTCGACGCCAAGCTTTTTCTAATGATTTCTAGAGGTAGGACTATTTTATCTTCACATTTGCACCTACAAATGTAAACCGATAAATGAAGCTAAATCTGATCTTTATTCTATGTATGCAAGGTAACAAGTCGAAGACGAAAGTTGACCATGACAATTGTCATGAATGTTGATGTGATATCAGCTGACCGGTACTTAAAAGAAACAGTTTTACAAACTAAAGTATTCATATTGTATTGGTACCTCTGAGACCTACCTGAATCTAGAGCTAAACGTAAATGGTACCTTATCTTGCAGGTTAAAAATCAATGACGTTTTCCACAGGTCTCAAACTTTGCTTTAACATATACTAGGTTATTTTTTTATTAAAAAAATCCATTTAACGCCTTAATTTATTCAAGCCTAGAATTCGTCGTTTCTCAGTGATACGATTTCTCAATGTACAAGCATACACTGTAGGTTACTTTCTGTTCTCCGATCAACTGCATTGGACTCTTTACCTCAAGTAAATTCCCTCTTCTATTTCATTCACTGGGGATTTACAGCATTTCCACGGGTGTGAGGATTTTTTCGTACTTTCGCTGTTTTTACGTGTAATCAACTAGGTTTCCTGATAATTGAATCGGAAGATTTCGAAGAAGAAGACGGATTACACCCCGTCAAATCGTTACCCTGAAGAACTCTCTTCATATCACTACTTTTGTTAACTTTTAATCTAATGAAATATGAAATGAAGCCTTGGATCCTACTGGATTATAGCTGCCGGAGCTTATCCCCAGTTTCTGTAGCATGAAGAGGCTAGGAGTATTCCTACTCCCCCTGGACGGAATGCTAGTCAATCTCAGGTCATTTCACCGCAATTTGTTAGGTTTCCCCAACAATTTACGGGTACCCATTTATACTCCTGGGTGGAGAGAGGCACTGTGAGAGTTAAGTGTCTTGCCCAAGAACACAATACAGTGTCCCCGGCCAGGGCTCGAACCCGAACCGCTCGCTCCGGGAACGAGCGCACTAACCATGAGGCCACCGCGCCTCCCTTTTAATTTAATACTTAGTGCTACTAACGAGGCCAGTTGGGGCCACCGATTAATTAATTTAGGCCACAGCGCCTCCCTTTTAATTTAATACGAAGTGCTATTAACGTATCATTCGGTGTAGTTTCATTTTCCAAGTATTCATTGCGACCCCCCTCCTTCTCACCCTACCTTGTCTTTCACACCATGCGGTTGACATGAAAACGCACATTTTGTCTACGCTCAAGGGAAGCTTGCCTTTGCAAGAACATCTCTTTTAATGCATGTCGGAAGTCTTTCTTGGCTAATGTGCACAGGACCGGGTTTAACAGCTGAGGAATAAAGCCGATAAAAATCAGCAGGCGCTCAAGAAAAACTGGTAGAGGAGAAAACGGGGATGATTCCATGTGTGCATCAAGTACCATCAAGAAAAATGGCAACCAACAGCCGGCAAAAATCACCATTGTGATCAGTAAAACGCTGCGTCCTCGCCACTCTTGGAGTAATGATCGATGAGGTTGCTGAAGATTCTTGCTCAACTGACGATCACGTTTGTTGCGTTTGATTGAAATGTAATATATGTGTCCATACAAATAGCACATTAACAGCAAAGGAATTGCAAAGAACAGCGCGATACAAGCTACACTGTACTTAATATCCATTTCCTGGGCTGTTTCGTGATATTCGGTCAAGGCTCCTTCTTGGAGATTCTGCCAAGACAGTTGAATAACAGAAGCCAAAAATGACAACAGCCAAATGGCCACAATGGCGACGATAGCCCGACTTTTCGTTACAAGAACATGGTAATTTATAGAATGAACTATGAAAATGTAACGATCGCAAGCAATTAGCAGAACATGACAGACTGAAGAAATGGCGGTGAATCGAATAATAATTGAGGAAGATACGCAAACTTTGATGGCATCTTTTACCAAACAGATGTCAAGAAGAGGAATTCCCAACAGACTCGACATGAGATCTGAAAGTGCCAATGAAGTAAGGAACATATTGGTGAGTGTTCTCAGTGATTTCTTTTTGTAGATCAAGAAGATGACAAGACCATTAACTACAACAATCAGCAGACACATGAAGGACAAGAGTACAATCAATGGCGAAGGAAGAAGAGTGTCTTTGACTTTAGGTTCAGTTTCATTGTTTGAATCATTGTTACCCAAACCGCTTGAGTTAAGCGTACTGAGCGATGCTATAACTTCATACATGTAGATAACGAGACCACGAGAAATCGGCTCTTATGTTCTTTGTAAACAAGTGGATTTTCCGAACTTCACCTGTTTCGCGAATAAGTAGAAGCCAATGCCACAATTTCTGAAGATTTAATTAAACAAAATAATACATTATCAAAAGAATTAATAGTTTTGCGCTGCATATCTGAATATAACTCATGAATAGATAATTCATGCGAAATTTTATCTTCAAATAACTTGCTTCACTCTTAATGGATCAAAATTGAGATTGGTGAGTATATACCATCCAAATTATTTTAAGATATTCCCATAACAAAGCTTCCATGCGGGTAGTCTGCTAACTCTATACTCGTCAAAGAAGAGATGACATCTTGTTTTAGTACGAAAATTACTTTTTGCACCGAGCACTGCTGTGTGATTTCTTATGTTTGGGGGTTGGCGGATTTTATTTTGGCTAAAGAAACGTTTGGAGACATCAACATTGAAAATGGAACGTAATTTGCAGAAGTCGGAAGTTTTCAATTTTGTCAAAGCCGCTTCAGGCAACTGCTGTTCTTTAAAAGAAGATCTCACGTTTATCAATAGCCGAAGTAAATAGTGCAACTACGAGTTTGTTCCACTAAGCCTTGAACTGAAAAGGACTTTTGAAACATCATATGTAAAGTTAATGTAGTTATCCTTGGAGTTTATTTTTAAAGGGTCTAGTTTCGTATTATCTTTTGTTAGCTTTTGATAGGTTAGGCGAAAAAAAAATCATTAACTAATTCAGGTTTTCATGAATTTTGTCTGTGAAAATTGCTTCATTTGTGAAAAACATTTCGAAGGGCTCATCGCATTAGCCACAAGGTACGCAAATGAAACATTATTTACTCTTGGTGACACTTTAATCAAATCTTTGTAACTGCAGGCATATGACCAGGTGAAAATCTTAATTTCACTCCCAGCTACACATAGTGACTGACAATGAAAACTAAGTAATTAATTACAAGACAAAGGATTTATAGAGAAGAAAACGTAACAGGACAAATTGTAACACAAAAAACGGTTTTTGTCGAGGTTGAGGTAATTTCATCGAAACAGAAATCACCATGGATTTTCTTTCAAACATCACCTGTTGGCCGCTGTATCAAGAGAACTTAAATTTCCATTAAAAAGTGGGGTCCCGGTATTCGTTTAGGAACAGAAATGCTTATATTGGAACCATTTACTTTACGCTTTTAGCAGACAAATAGGGAGAAAGCTAAGCGAGAAATTCAACAATGTATGTATGGCAAGGAGCACTCTGATGTGCGTTTCATATTAAAAGCGCTCATATTTAGTCGACAGGGACGTTCCAGGCACGCAGTGTTCTTGAGGCCACATATCATCTTTTACGAGTGCCAGGTGCTCTCATTTTTCGTAATAATTTTCTTACTCTGAAATAGAAATTGGTTTATTTTCACTGTCTAGAATGAAGGTGATCGCTACATTTAAACTGAATGAAAAAATTGTTAGGTTCCGGTACTCGTTTCCGAGGAGAAAAGCATGATTTGTCGCCATTTTGTTTATGTGCACGCGCAAATTGTGCGTGATGTTATGCGCAGTAAAGATGCGCAATGCAATACCGAGGAATCACCGAGTTTTATTCTTTGTTGATACCTTGCCTTTTAAAACGTATAAAGAATCTCACTAAAGAGTAGCGATGCTACTCGATTGGCAATCGATTTCTAAATGTCTCGCTTTTGTATCTTTTCAATGAGCGGCGTCCTCTTTAATAATAGACATTCCTTAGATCAATTAGATCATAGATTGTTATGTTTTTATGTCGATATTGAACACCACATCAGCACTCACAGTGGATTTGAATCGGTGATTAAATCACGGCATCTAAAGTCAATAATAAATGGTTTAATTGAAAACCTTACCTGACTTGAAATGACGAACGCTTCAACTGGATTACGACAACTTAATCCTATAAGAGAACCAAACAAAATTAATTATAACGTGTGACATGCAGCGAGCGAGATACCATATACAACATACCTGTCTCGCGGAGAATGGAATAAAGTTTCCTTACATTACCTAATTCTGTTGGATTCTGAATGTCTTCGCTTGGTTTCACCAGGATCGAAAAATGATGAAGCTATTTGGAAAACGCTTGATCTAAAAACTTCCTTCATTATCTCCCATTATCACGTTCGAAAATTATGTACAGGTAACGAGCAAACCTTATACTTAAAATGTACAAAGGGACCAATATACACTCTTTTTTATACGAATATTGTTTTTCCGACCGAAGCTGAATATTTTTTTCTGCAAAACTTAGTCTGGTGAATATTCTTAGATTACAGCGTGAGACATTTCTGTTTCTTGAATGTATTTGGTGTCTGGAGGATGTTAAAGTATTTTTGGAGCCCGTCTTCAGACGTTTTAGGTCTGATACAACGCAAATATCGTTATTTTTGAGGGGTGGTGGGCTGTTTTTTTTCATTTAGAGAAAGGAAGAATTATATACAATTTAGATAAAAACGTATAGTTGTATTAACCAATTTTCAACTAACAAAATTATAAACTCTCAGTAGTATAGGACAGAGGACTAGAACACTTGTTTATTCATGAATTCAACAGGCCTGAGTTAATGAGCTCTGAACATCCAGAACTGGTTTAATGAGATGCAGGCCGTGTAGGTGCATGAACTGATTTAATGAGAGGTGTGTCACATAGGTTCATGAGATGCTTATCAAGTATGAGGGAGACTATTGAAGTTTTATTTATGCATGGTACTGTTTTGAGTATTTCATTGGCGGCCGAAGTGCAATGGCCGAAGCCCATTACCATCAAGAAGAAAAATACACAGAGAACCGCCAAGGAGAGGGGGCACCCTCATAAGAGGCCGGCCCGCCAACTTCGCCGGGGAGTCGAACCCCGCCTCACCTACAAGGTTAAAAAGACAGGAAAAAGACCCAAAAGACAAAACCAGCGAAGAGAGACAATTCCAACCGATTTGATCGGCTAAAAACCATTCGCGAAGTTTAGAGTCCAAAAAGGGACTAATAAAACTTTATGGACCATGCAATAAAAACATGCAATGAGGTGCACACAGCACAACCAATAAAGGCGACCATGCAAACCAAAGAGACAAGAACGCACACACAGTACTACCAACAAAGGTGACCATGCGGGCAAAAGAGGGAGACACATGAGTGTAAAAACATTAAAGAGTAAAAGTAAAAACCCCATTTGAAACATAGCCGACTGCACCGTTCGCACCCCACTGTCGACCAAAGAAACGGTGACGGCGGGAAGAAATGAAACGTTTGTAAAAGAGGGAAGATAAAAACGCACCCTGGACTTGATACAAGCCAGGAGTCCAAGAGCACCGGGAGGGTTTGCGCGAAAACGAAAATCGTTTCGCTGCACCCAGATGAAGTACTTGCAGACATTTAAAAGATAAGCAAAGACACGAGGGACACACCGGAATTCGTCGGTAGAAAAACCGACGAGAAGATGGCGAGCCTCGATGGTGGGAGCAAGAGGAGAAGCCTGGAACAGGATAGACTGAATCCAGGCAATCCCACTCTGCGCCAACGGGCAAGAGAAGAAAAGATACTCCAGGGTCTCGGTCTGAAAGCCACAGAAACACGAAGGGTCGTACGCATAACCAAAAGAAATCAAACGTTCCGCAGTGTACAGGACACCATGTGCAATTTTCCAATTCAGATCGATTACTTGTCTCGGTCAAGGGCAAAAAGAAGAGAGAGCGCCAAGTTGACAGCCAATCTATATTAGGGTACTAGGTAGGGCGGAATTTGCCAACACAATGAGGAACGCACTGCCTCATGGATAACAATAGATCGTAGCAACACTTGCAAGTACAAGAGTCGATGGATAGAGGACGATTCGAGGACGAAGCCACGACTAAACCCGTGGGCGATCCGGAACCGCCAATGGCACGCCATGCCTTGAAAAGAACCCAGTAAAAAGGAGGTAAAACATCCGGATTAAAATCAAACGGACGGGAAAAAACCTCCAAGGGAGGAGCGTTAAATATCATGAGGAACCAATAGGTCATGAGGTCGACTCAACCACTCGGTGATGAAGCGAAACGCTTGATCCACTGAACCAAGAGAGACTGGACCTTGAGTTCAGAAGACACAACGGAAAAACCACCATTTTCCCTAGACTGGAACACCACCTTCCGAGCCACCAAATCTTTTTTACCGCTCCAAAAGAACTTAAACACCGAGGAATTGAGTTTGGACAAAAAGAGACTCGACATGTGCACTAAAGAGGCGACGTACCACACTCTGGACAAGGCCAGAGCATTGGAGATTAAAGCCTTCCCCCCGAAAGACAAAGAACGCGAACGCCAAGAGTCGAGGCATTTTTCGACCGCCTCTAGTCGTGGAGCCCAATTCAAATCATCGATCAGGCCGGGGCCAAGAACAATCCCAAGGACTTAAATTTTGATCGAGGTCCAAGTAATAGGGACAGGAGCATCGGTGCGATGACTCCAGGCGCCCAACCACAGACCTTCACACTTGGACAAATTCAGTTTGGAGCCAGTGCCTTTCTCAAATTTCTCATACGTCTCAAAGACAGCCCTAGTAGCACTATCAGAAGTAGATATCACAGATGTATCATCCGCATACAAGGATAACACCTGCAACGGATCAGGGATCCGAGGCAATTTTATTCCTTTAATAAGACGATGGGCACGAAGATTGGCCGCTAAGACCTCGATGGATATAACATACAAGAGCGGCGAGAGGGGACACCCCTGTCGCACACCCCGCGAAGGCCAAAAGGACTCACTAACATAGCCATTAATAAGGACAGCACTCTGAATGTCCGTGTATAAGAGTTTGACCCACGTAATAAAATTGGGGCCAAAGCCCATGAGACGGAGGATGGAGACAAGACACCCCCAATCCACACGATCGAACGCTTTTCTTGATCCAAAGAGAGGATCACAGCGGGAAAATTAGTTCACCGATGTATTGTCCTTTAACACCACAAGTCTGATCGCGGTGGATAACATGTTGAAGTACTTTGAGAAAACGACCGGCTAGAGCACATGCACACAATTTATAATCTACATTTAATAAGTTGATCGGTCTCCAATTCTTATGTAAAAGTCTATCCCCTTTTTTTAAAAAATAAGGGAGATAAGAGCTCCTCTCTGGGAAAAGGGCAAATTTCCCAAATCTAAAGAAGAATTTAAAACCTCGACAAGGTCCTGCCCAAGAATTTCCCAAATTGTGATATAAAATTCCATCGGGAAGCCATCGGAACCCGGTGCTTTACCTTTGGCCATACCATTGAGGGCAGCGAAGACTTCTTCCACTGACAGGTAACCTTCACAAAGAGATGCCTGTTCAGAGGAAAGGTGGGCTGAGACATGCAATAACAAATCTTGTTGAACAGACAAATCCACCTCCTCGGCAGTGAAGAGCGAAGAGTAAAACCGGACCCAGCGGTCCAAGATGGATCGATGATATACTGACGCATTCGAACACGACATTTCTTTCGCGATAAATGGTGTTCGTGCCATGCCCTCTTTCCTGCCAGGTTTACCAGATGAAATTCAGAACATCGACTCGTCATCCTTCGCTTACTGAAAACAGCGCTTTTGACTTCAGGGTTAAACTTGGCTTGTCCTCTCATCTTCTCGACGTAGACCAAAATACCTAAAGTACTTAACTGCTTTTAAAACCGATTTAGTTGGTAGATCAGACGTAGTCAAAGCGTTAAAATTTTAAAAATCAATTGCATGATACAAATTTCAACGGTAGTTTTATCGAGTAAAGGGAGGACGTCGTCAAACCGATAAGGTTTTAAAAGTAAACGCCGTTATGCAGGTTTAAATTTTAAATCTAACCATGGCATGATATGAATTTCAACAACTCTTTCGCGCTTTAGGCAAGCGTCGTTAAACCGTTGACATGATAAACGACCCAGTCGAATAATAGATCTCATAACGACATTATTACACGGATTAAGCCTGATGTCGTTGAGCCGTTGATCTATTTAAACATCGTAATCGCGTAGTACAGGTTTCAACGATATTTTTAAAAGTATAAGTCAGTACAGAGCTCTTTTATTGTGTATTTTGTTTTTTTTTAGGAGCGATGCGATTACAGTCTAAAATGAATTTAGATTGAACTAACGGTCGCTGTTATTCGTGCATTGATTAAAATTTGTTTCATTGAAGTAAGACGCTT
>OMLO01001178.1_pt1 | contig 19612 bp, 18 predicted proteins | sample 1674811 | NCBI WGS metagenome assembly OMLO01 (sample SAMN06265003, study PRJEB25207) | coral metagenome | isolation source: Coral host | place: Mexico:La Bocana,Puerto Morelos, Mexico | collected 2008-11-13 | reverse complement strand
TCCTGAAGACACCATAGAGAGCTTCGTTGGACACAGCTCTATGGGCTTCCTGTGTCCCCCTGCATGAACATCATGAACACTCTCAAGACAAAGGTTTACTTCTCTTTGGAACAGAGTTTGACTCACACACTACGGCACCATGGCCGGTACTAGAGGTCCTTTTTGGATTTTCCGAATGGCTCTGTAACAGTCGGGGATTGAGAAGCCTTTGGCTCCGTAAAGTAGAATCAATGAGTGAATTTGACTTGGACTTTCCGAACTTGGATAGGAATAGCGGGAAATAAGGTGGCATCGTGACTGCTTGGATGGGCGGCCTTGTTGCTAAGTACTTGGCCCACATGTCCAATTTAGTATCTGAGCTAACTTGGGTTATAACTTTGCTAAGTGAGGTTATAAGTGGGCTGAGTAGGCCAAATCAGCTGGTCTACTTACTAAGTAGCCAGGCTTAGACCAAGTACTTACTATGTGTGCTAAGTAGTTGGCACACATAGCGGCGAACTTACAGTAAGTATGCCATGTCATTTGGTGTGCTTACTAAGTGATTTGGCTCACTTGGCTAAGTAGGCCCGGCCTACTTAGTAAGTAGGCCCGGCCTACTTAGTAACTAGGCCCCGGCCTACTTAGTAACTAGGCCCCGGCCTACTTAGTAACTAGGCCTGGCCTACTTAATAACTAGGCCCAGATGTTGAGGGAATGGCATGCGTGCCAACAAAGAAAGACATACAATCATATATGTGGAATAGATATGTTTATTTTCATTATATATATACACATGATATATTGCGCATTTGTGGCAAACCATTCCTTTCTTGCGAGGGGTGGTTTTCTACGAATGTTTACCATTACAACTAAAACCATTTCCACAAGGTGCTCCTCCAAGTATTGTTTTTTGTTGTCTAGATCGTTTTTTATTTTTGAACATTTCATTTGCTTTGTTTGCCTAAACGATGTGGGATATATTTGCATGGTTTCCAAAATCCACTGACCAAAACCCTGGACCTCAATCCTTGTGTTAATTGTTCTAAACAAATATGTGTGTTTTACCAAATCCAATTGTTTTGGTTCCAAAGAAAGCTTTACCATGGACTCACACTCAAGTGTTTTGATGGTTCCAAAGAAAGTTTTACCATTGAACAGCTCCCCAACTGTTATGGTTCCAAAGAAAAAAATACCATTAAACCCAAACCCAATGTTGTGATGGTTCAAAAGAATGAAATTTTGCCACGGGCCTTGTTTTAAAAGGCTCCACGACACAAACAATATACCGTGGACCCAAATGATTTTTGATATAGTTCCTAAAACCCCCAAACAAGAGACTAACCGTTTTTTGTATCAACAATCCTGACCTCAAATCTGGATCAGCCTTGGCAAGTTTTAGCAAAACACAACAATCTCGAAAACTTGAAGTATATACCTACAAGGCCGCCAATCCAAGTACACCGTATAATTTTTCAGGATGGGTTTATGATGTATCATCATTGGTTTATGCAAATAAAAACCATCCCTGCAACGCCACGCGTATATACAGGTTTAGTAAAGGTTTTTTTGGGCAGCTAGATGCAGCCAGCATGGGGCATGCCTCTTGCAGGCCGGGCAAAGCCCGATTGGGTGGTGGGTGCATGGGCGCGTATATCGGGTTCCTATATGATTGAACCGACCCAATTGGGTTTATCTACTGATATTGGCTTGATTACTGTAACTTGTTTGTCCGATAGGGTAGCCAAAGTATCAAGAGCTGATGGAAACACAAGTTTAAAGACACCAGAATCTCCAATGTCATGGGGTAAACACATGATTATCAATTTTTTAATATATATAACAAATATATGTTGATATATCTATATAAATGATATATATTTATATATATCTAAAAATATATTTGTATGCCAAAACATATTTGCATGGCGTCGATCTTGTGGATTTTTTCCTTGACGTTTTTGATAAGGTTGACGTTTGTATATTATTTTTTTGTAGGTGGAAATTTCATTTGGGAGTCTTTCTTATGGGGAACAAATTAGGGGGACCCCAGAAACAACCCAAACAACCCAAACTATGGGGAACAACTCATATAACGTTTTTTGGGGAAACCACCAAACCACCCCAAAACCCAAACAAGGGAACAAGGTAATCACACACAACAATACTATAAACACATGGGGCTGGGCTAAAGCTCGCCGTGCTGGGCAACATGAGTGCTCGCACAGAATTTTGGCACAAGATCCTTTGGTTGTAACCTGCCTTGATTAGCCATGACCTGTGAGTCTGCAGATCTCGGAGTCAGATTAGAAAAGCGCCAGCGTCTCATTGAGAGCTACAAGAAGCAGGCAATGTACTTGGAGTACAAGAAGGTGTGTGGGCCAGATGATCCACAAACACCCCGGGACTTGGTATCAACAAAGAGGCTATGGGAAGGGGAAGTCTATCGATGGCGCACAGCCATCAAGGCTGCCCATGAAAGGTACACTCAACACCAGTGACCTTATATCAAATTTGATGCACAAACCTAGTTATGGTTTTTGAACCATACATACAGGGTTGCAAAGTTACAGTTAGGTCAATTAGTGGTTTTGAAACCAAATCTGATCGAAATCCAATCGGAGGAAAAACACGAGTTTGCTGACGGGTGCAGTCTCAATATCCAAGATTAAATCTGACTTGATCGACATATACTTTGCATTTGAGAGCCTGGAAGATTTGTTTTTGCTAGATGTTACCTGCAGAACCTTCCATGCCGTGAGATTGTAGTCTTTTGTGCTTTGTTCAGCTCACGATGCATTATATATATTTGCTTGACATGTTAATCCTGTATTCTGTGATGGTGATTGTTGCGCACTTCAACCTAAAACTTGAAACACATATATTATATATGCAAAGCATTTTTGGTCAAGGAGTCACTCTTTTGTAACGACCCTTCTTTCGTACCATGTCGATCAATGACGATATGAAGAAGAAGATTGAAGGGTACATCGCGGATGCCCAGAAGTCTGGTACAGTTCGCCACATCAGTCATCTTCTAGAGTTTCTTCAGAACCATGGATGATGTTCACTTGTAAATGATTTGTATAAGCCTGTTTTCACTCCAATATGTGTTCTTTGATGTGAGACAGGTGGAATGGTAAAGAGTAAAAAATGCATAGTTGGTTTCCATTGGTCCTGGCAATTCCCCAAGGACGCAGAAGCTGGCTTGGTTTACACACATCGATCCTGATTTCGTTCATGTACACGACAAGAACCGTGATGGGTATGGCTGTTCGAGTTCGGATGTCCATCAGCTTTGTGATGACATCTTGGATGTGGGGTTCAACCCATTAGAACCAAAACCCATTTGCGCAGAGCTATCCCCAGATGATGTTGTCAGGGTCCAAGCATTCAATGAGAAATTAGCCAAGAAAGCCAATGACACATGTCCGCTGGCACCTATCCAGCCAGGGTCAGTGAAGTTTGGGTCTCTAGCATCCTCGCATTTGAATCAGGTCTTGAGGCTTTTCAAATCCTGCTCCAAACATGATGAGTCCAGGCATCCTTCCTTGTGCCAGAATGGGCATCTCAACCCTGATAGCTTGAAGCATCATGACAAGGATTTCAGCGAGGCAGTTAATCGGGGACTGCAGTGGTTGGTCATTAGCCATGTGGTGATGCATGCTTTCCCTATCCTAGGCCAATTGATTCAAGAGTCCAGTAACACAGCCAACCAAATGGCAAGGAGGGAAGGCGAATTGCAATTAGCCCGAAGAATCTTCAATATCTGGAAGGATACCCAATCAATTAACCCATCTACTTCGCTGACCTTCAATGACATGAAGGAACAGATTTTGAGGAGTAGGCCTGCAGCTGCCCCTTCAGCTCCCTACCTTTTCGCCTTTGTCATGAAATTTGGAGGCGGAGATTCAGCCGTGTTGCTCAATGAAACCGAGGAACACGTGAAAGCCCACACATCCTCTCAACGGTTCTTGGGTCCTCAAATGTGGGATTTGGTTTCCCAGAATTTCAAGGGTGTCCAACATGTTGTGAGGGTCAGGCATGCCTTCATCAGACTGGCTTATATCAGTGATGAAAAACTGATAACAGTGGGTGATGTTAGGAAGTTGTTTGGCCAATCGAATTTGGGACAGTTGAAGTACGCTGAAGACCTCATGAATGAGATTAGAGGTTTGTCGCATTGGAGTAGCTTGACCGGTGAGTTTCAGAAAATGGTCTTTGATTGGGAACATGAAGCTGTGAAGGTTTTGTTAGGCAAGAAGGATTCGGCTGATTGTTTAGAAAGGGCATTGCAGACTCAAATCCTGAAGATTCATGAAGCTGGTGGCCCTCTTTTGTCTGATCGGTGGATGGCTTTTGGACCTGCTGAAACGGGTGCAACAGAGGAACCCCAAGTACCCAATGCATCTTCCAAATCAACCGGGTTTCTTGTCTTAAGATTCCGTTGTAGAGCAAAAATACTATATGTTGCAAAAGTAAGTGAGAAAGATGCCCAGTCACACCACATGATGTGTTACATCAATATGTACATAAATGATATATGCAAATATCAAATATCATGATGGAAACAGAGACACTTATAGGACACCACATTGGAAGATAAAGGCTGGGTCTCATTATAGTGACTCGCCACAGCTGGGCTTTGAGCTCGCTAAAAAATTTTTTAACCCAACAATGTCCAATCAGGATGCGAAGCTATGATGCCACCACTGGCAACATTGCAGGGACTGCAGCTCAGCTGGTCACTGAGGATGGATTTGTTCCAGGCGCCTATGTGGCGCGCAAAAAGGACAAGGTGACTGCTGTCATTCAACATTTCGACAAGGAGATGGTGATCCTGAGGGTGATTGGGGAGGGCCACTGTTCTTCAGGCAGGGTGAAGGTGCACTACAATTCCTTCTTGAAAAAAGAATGGACAAAATACACCCCAAAAGCAAATGATCAGGCTGTTGATGGTGAGTACTTTCCTTGGGACCATGTTGACTACAAGACCATGATGGTGAAAGCAAAGGTAGCAATGCAGATGCATCATGTGTACACCAGTGCAAAAGAGCCTGGTGTTGGTTTGAAAGTGTTCTTCAAACCTAAGTATGTCGTATGTAACAAAGACTTCAAGAAGAACGAACTTGTCTTGATCCCAAGTACCACCAAGATCGTTGCCATGGATGAGACCAAAGACTACCCCCCAAATTCGATTCCTTTGGGCCGTTTGCAAGAGGGTTTGAAGTACTACCTCTTACCGTGGACTCAGCTACCCAAAGAAGATGGAAAGCAGCCCGTTGTGAATCCCTTCTTCTTTGTGAACAGTTCAGATGATTGTAGTGAGTGCAACATGGAGTTGGTACCGTCTACTTTGAACAAATATTCATGTTCAGGGGACAATCTGGTGGTGAAGATTCCCACCATGAAAAATACCAGGGCCTTGAAATGCGGTGAAACCCTCACAGTGTACAAGGCAAAGGTAGACAAAGTAGTTGACTTAGAAGAATTGGTTCCAGCCGATGATGATGATCAACAGCCCACCCAGAAACGCAGGAGGGTGAAAGGATCATGAACAAAGACTTTTGTTTAGATGAATCTGCTTCAATGGACAGTGGATATTTGTTTTTCCCGCAATTGAAGAATGTTTCATAGACTCTAAACCATCAATCACACGCCACAAATCTATTTGTTTGGCATTGTTCTTATCTTAAACCAAGCAATGTTTTCCCGTTGTTATCAGCCAGATTCATTTTTGACCCAGTCATGAGCCATAGGGCTTGTGGAACGAAGTTGCTTGGACTGCATCGGCCATGTCGGCCATGGGTGGTCAATCGATGGACATGTGGATGGGTGCCAAAAAATGAGCAAACTACTTGTATGAAGGAGCAAGCGTATTATGTGTCAACTGGCATGTGTGCACTTGATGACTTCAAACTGCAATTGAAATGTTTTTCCAGGGGCTCAGTCTGGACGAACAGAGTCTAAAACAAAGAATACAGAAGTAGGGGTATACCAGCATTGTGTTTGGAGAGTTTTGTTTCTTTACAGTGGATTTCTAGGCTCAGAGTGAAAGGAAATTGCTGGGCTAACTTGCTCGCAAAGCTGGGCCGGGTGGGCTCGCTGATAGGGATGTCAAGATCTGATGTAGAAATAGAGATGAAGGTCGTGATCCTCAATAAAAACAACAAGAAGAATCCCTGGCTAGCAACATCCACTGATACTGGAGGGTGCAAGTTCGTTCTCTTGGAAAAGTGGAGTAGAGACTTTACAAAGTTCGTCACTGGCAAAGCTCTAGATTTGAGAAGGTGTGAGACAACGGGCATCAATAGTACCTATTTCGATCACTTACTCCGACAAAGGAATGACAAGTCTAAGCTTGCTGTGAAAGAGGCTACCCAGGTGGAAGAGGAAGGTGGCAATGCACAATATGTGGCCAAGCGCCGCGTGACTGCCAAGGATCGTGATCTAGCACCACCCTTTGTAGAAATCGAACTCCCCGAGGTGTGTTTTGGGGGTGCTGCTTTTCCAGCAAGGTCAGTCAGGGTCCTGTGGAATGTTAAATCCACGGACCTTTGGGTCGAGTTGGAGGCCGATGTGCTGGAGCACATCCGTTTGGGGATCTTGCAATGGCCAAAGACTTCTAGAAAGAGGGCTAGGGATACATCACTGGAGGAAGACGTGAATGAGAACACTGATCCGTAGATGGTTCATACGTATATAAATGCGTTTTAGGTCGATGTGTCCAGCAATTCATGAGCAGTTTGATGGTTCCCAGAAACAACACTGAATGAGTTGATTAAACAGTTTCTTTACAAGGATGTCCCAGTTTGATCGCATAGTATGTATAGAAGATGTTGGCTCTTTCTGGCGAACCTTGTGCAAGCTGTGTAGTTTACTTTCTAGGCGTTAACTGCAGTTTGAGGTTCCTTTCAAAGAAACGCAATAGTCTTTTAGTATTGAACTCAATGATATCTTTACTGAGTCCTGCAAATTGTTTTTTCACAAATAGTGTCATGGAACCTACTCCAAGCTGCTTTTCATACATGTCTGCCACGGGGTCACTTTGGGGAATGAAAACAAACATTGGGTTTAACTTGGAATGGATGCTGCATTGGTGGAAGTGTTTGAATCCAAGAGGTTTCAACTCTTGTTATGGGGATTTCCTTATGTTCATGGCGAGCAAACAGATATACTGCCCAGCCTATAGCGAGCATGTCATGCCCAGCTTCAAAAAAAGGGTTCTTCCAACTAATTCAGCCGTGAAAGCCTGAAGCACTTGGGTTTGGTGATGCCTTCCTTGTTTCATCTCGATCACCTGCACATTATGATGTTCTTGCATAGGTATCTTGGATCATTTCAAGGCAACCCCAAGAATGTTTTGGCATGTCATTTCTTGGGTGAAATCCATTGAAAAAATTGAACACTTCATAGTTGATGACGTTCTTCCTTTGTTAGGTCCTTGTTTGAAAAGTAGCTCCCTCACAGCCAGTTTATCCCGTGTTTCGCCATCTCAAGCAACATGTCGTCAAAGCATTGGTCACGCCTTACGAACCATTCAAACTCTTCAAACTTGCATCTTTCAAAACGAGGAAACAAGTGCACTGGAATCTTCACTTCAAACAGCAGGTGATCCACAGGACAATGAGAAAGTACACACTTTGATGCACTTCACATCTCTCCGATGCCATGAGCATATAGTTTGAAATATTGAAAAAATATATCCAAGATCGGTTTCTTTCTTTTTAAGGAATTCCCTGGTCGTTGCAGCCATGGATGATCGTGCACTCACAGATCCATACTATGAGTTAATTGCTGTGGATGATGTGGAGGATGCTGGGCAGGAAGAGCCGGCCGCCAATCCGGATCTTGGTCTTGTTGAGGCGAAAAAGGAATCGGAGGAGGATTGGCAGTGGGATGAGAAATGGGGGTGGAATGAGTGGGAGTGGGAGTGGGATGACTCTCAGACCACGGTAAAGGCTGAGCCTGTGGATGTTGGTGGAGGATCTGCAAGCGGTAGTAAGGGGTGGTCAGATGACAAATCTTGGAGTAGTTGGGACAAGTCATGGAATTCTTCCCGATATTCCAACGATGACCATCACTGGCATTCAAACCAGCAGTCCTGGAACAACCAATGGAAACCAGCCAAGCAAGAGTTCCTAGATCAAAGTTCAGGTGGTGTATATAGGTTTTCCTTTACTGTAGGGTCTGCAAATGATACACTAATATGTTTTTATCACATTTTGTTCTGTCCCTTGATTCTATCCACATGATCCTTTCAGCCCTTCCTGTATCCACTGTGTGTCGGACATAAAGAAACTCCTTTAGGTATGGGCAGCATCATCGCGGTCGACAAGGTGGTCATGGCTATTACGCTGGGGGCAAATACGTTGACTCATGGGGAAACACCCGAGAGAAACTCGGCAACGCATTGGGTGGAGGATATATTGACCTGCAGTCAGGTAGTTTCAAGTACATAAGTCTAAAGAAACTATCTCAGAAAGTTCAATCCATTGTGGCAGGATTGTGGTGTTGTCTCGGTTGAGTTTTTGAAATCAGGGTGGAGGGACCGGAGTTGGTGAAGTATAGTTGCCAAGTACTTCATTGATGGTTGTTTCTTCCCATGTTCAAAAAAAACAACATCTCTGAAAAGTGGTTCCTTTGCTACTTGTTAGTTTGGCTGGGTTCTTGCTCGCCGGTGTGGCTGGGCTTCTTGCTCGCCTTCACTTCTTGACCCGTTAAGGATCCAGCATGGAAGGATGAGATCACGAACACGGGGTGGCCGTGAGGTGCAACGTGAGAAGCAGGTGGATAAGGCACTTGAGGTTGCCAACAAAATGGCATCCGTAGTGGAGAAATTGGTGGACAAACAATGAAGTTTTAAAACCTAAACCTTCATGAGGGCATCAAACTACACAAAGTGGTTTGGACTAACTAGGCAAGAGCAAACCAGTTGTACCTTGATTCAAGATAGTTATCACTACAACGTAGTTGCTTGTATCCACCAACACACCATGTGCCGTTTGCTGGGAAACTGCAGGAGTGATGAAACACAAACCGTGTCTTCAGTTTGTATGGTTTTCCCAGAATCCCAGAAACCACCATTTGGAATGCTATTTCATTCTACATCTATCAGTGATGTGAAGGTTCCAACTGAGTTGCACGTGTGGATGAATGGATGCATGACGGGCCGATGATGTCTATACCTTACTCAGCGAATGGAACTCTGAAATAAAAGTTCGAACTGTTTTTTTTCTCACTAAATTTGTATTCCAACAAAGCTTAAAGTTTAGCCATTGGCCAAGTAAGACTGAAGCATACTTTTGGGGACTTATAGACATCTTACATGCATTGGAAGGTACACCAGATCAAACAGTCTGCATGGGCCCAAGCATCCATCCACAGCAGTGCGATTGCTAGATGTTGGAACACCGGCCTTCCCTATATGTCACCACGCATATATCTTTGAAATTTTGAATGAAGAAATCACATCCTTTAAGTTCTAAGATAACAACTGTTTGTGTATTTATTTGTGAGTTGAATTGGAATGGCGGGAATCTGCCGGTAATTTTTGTCCTGGAGACATCCAGGGGAATAAGAGGATGGGCAGTGCGGAATCTGGCGGGCATAATTGGTGATCAAATTCATATTATGTGTTTCCTATTTCTGTTTGTACAGGGGAGGAACAACTGTTTAGATCTTTTTGGTGCCCCAATTTCAGAAGGTCGCATGTCCGTATATCCGTGTGTATAGTGTAATTGGTTTGCCTCAGTTTTTACTTCTCAATCCTGTTCTGGTGGTGTCTTGGTTGTTACGATGTTTTTTTACCGGTCTGCTTGCGGTCATCTGAAATGGGCTTGACATATTCTAGTCTTCCTAACAAAGTCCCCCTTTATTGAATCTTACCAGATGACCAAGAGAGTGGAACGGTCTGTACCACAATGGTAAAAGTCATACTTTGAAGACATCGGGTGGACATTGAAGTAGTCTGTTTTAGTTTGGATTTTTTTGAAAATGGCTGAATGGTTGAAGAAAAAACATGTATAAATCTAAAAACTTGTGTCATTATGAAAAACCAAAAGTTTATAGATCTATAAACTTTTGTCATTGGGAAAAACAAAAGTTTATAGATCTATAAACTTTTGTCATTGGAAAAAACAAAAGTTTATAGATCTATAAACTTTTGTCATTGGGAAAAACAAAAGTTTATAGATCTATAAACTTTTGGTTTTGGTGCCCCAGATGCTTTTAGACAAAAAAACACTTTATACATTGTTTTTTTCAAGCAATGACACCAACAGAACACCACTGGGAGCTGTGGCTGGACTGTCGTGCCGTGAGATCTATGAGCACAAGCTCATCCAATGATTACAGAAAAAAAGCTAGCCGATGTGGCTGAACGTTGGGTGTGGGGTGGTGAGTACACAAGTAAAAGGTTTTGATGGTGGCCGCAAATTGACAGTATAATGAGTATTTTTTGGAATCTGAACATGGTGCCCCCAATGCATCTAAATCCCAAGGACCTCCATGAGAAATACATCGTGTTTTTTTGCCAAACTGTTGGTAAACATTCAAACAAAAGTGCGGACCTTCCAAATAGACTCTCAAAGGATCGTGACATACACCATACTGGGTCTAGGAAATGTAGGGCAGCAACATAAGAGACATGTTGATGGATCCAACAACAAGTATCGGGAATCGGTATTCACAAGTTTCAAAGGGATTGGACAATATTAAGTAATATGAGGTACATTATTCAGGTGGTTAACATCAGTGTCTCCAAAGGTGTCAGGTAAACAAGTGCCTTAGGTGGTACCAGGGTCTACATTGTAAGTCACTGAGCTGGGCATTCCTCCATTGCTCGCTACAAGGGCTGGGTATACATGAATGCTCGCCAGAAACATGAGAGTGATGATATTATTTGTCCACGTAGGTAAGAGGTAGAAGTATGTGGTGGCATGCCTGCAGTACTTGAGTGCTCCAAATTTCTTTGCTATACTTCCAAGTAGAGCGATGTGGTCTCCCCCAGCGAAAGTTTCCGATCCTGATCTGATGGAAATGGTGTGGCTGCTCTCACCAGATGAAGAAAATCCCCCTAGGAAGGCCTTCCGCGTGCTGTGGTCTGGCTTCTCTGTGGGTTAAACTAACAATTATTTCTTTCTTTCTTGTTGTCTTTCTTTCTATATACATGGAACCTTGTTGTTGAAACAGTGTGGAAGGCTTGGGATCCGAACAAATGGATTTGTTTTTAGATGTATTGGTGGGGTTTGAGGGAAGTTGTGGAGTCTGCTAGTTTTACATCATCCCCTCCAAAGGACACTATGACAAAGTGCGCCAGAAGGAACCCATTTTCTTGGCAGATGGCGCCCCGGGCGGCGGATCGTACAAGTACACCTTCTTGAAAGAAACCACCATTTGGAATGCTACTCCATTCTATGTGTATGCGTACTGCAAAGGAAGTTCTGGGCCATTTGTGGGGATCGCCCTCCACCCCCACAAGCCAATTGTGGCACTCGAGTGCAACGTCCACTACCGGGACGACCTTCAGGTCGTGGCGCTTGAATACACATATCCACTCACCCAAGGCTACGCAGGGGCCAAATTCTTTTGGTCCTATGTTCCTTGTATCATGTTTTAGTCCAAGGTTTTCCATTCCATTTTCACAATGCATACATACATGCATACCTACGTACATACATACATACATACATACATACATACATACATACATACATACATACATACATACATACATACATACATACATAAATACATCTCTTCATACATAAATACATCTCTTCATACATCTCTGCATACATACATACATACATACATACATACATACATACATACATACATACATACATACATACATACATTCATTCATAGATCCAAAGATGCAGGCCCAAAGAATCATTGATGCATGACGGTACCTAAAAGCAACATGGATATCTATACAAATAAATACTTTGCATGTATCCCAACATTCCTCAGGAGAAATGCACCAAGAAGTGGGCCCAAGACTTTGCTTTGAAGATGTTGGTAGCGAAGAACAAAGCGACAAGGGGTACTGAGGTGACTTTACTGAATGCACCATCTCATCCAAACACTTTGATGTTCAGGCCTGTTAGGAAGCGAGCCAATAGCCCAGATTGTTTGGATGTGAGTACTCCCAAGAATAAGAAATCAAAACCTATGTGGGAAACCTCTTCCTCTGGAGAGGAAATTGACACATCCCAGGGTGCAGTCATGGGGGTGGAATGAGTATAGGCAATGAGAACCATGATTGTCACATGGTTTCACCATCCCATAGGAAGGCCTATGTTTTACCATGCTCTGGGTGAACTCTTTAGTTATAGTAGAATATTTTCCAAACATAGCTGTTTTTCTTTTAATGTTTATTCAAAGATTCTTCAAAACAGCTGGCCATATACCGGGAAGGTGTGTTTTTGGAATGTCCAATTTGGACAGGCAAGGTGTGGAAGCAAACCTCTAGGATCTCGTGCGGTCTGAGTCTTTGCAAAAGAAGTGAATGCACTGAAGAACACTTAGACTGTGTCAACTAGAATGTAACAATGATGCAGTCTATCTCATGCGCCCAGCTTTCTAGCGAGCAAGTATTGCCCAGCTTTTTTTAGCGAGCAAGTATTGCCCAGCTTTTTTTAGCGAGCAAGTATTGCCCAGCTGTTTAGCGAGCAAGCATTGTCCAAGTATCGTACATGTGATGTCCAGAACAAATATTTCCAAGTATCGTACACTCAACAGTTTTCTTTGGCTGGGCCTGTGGCTCGCCCAGCTGGTCTCTTGATCGCTGACCTATATGATGTATAAACATGTACAATGCTCCTTTCTGCTCAGGACGATTCAGAGGTTCAGTGTGTAATTGATCCCCTGTAGTATCAAGCCCACATGTCTTGGTTGGTCAAGGAACTCGAGAAAGTGAACCAATTTCTGGAGGGACAGGCCAAGATTTTGAGCAGGGAAAGCATGGGAAATTTGCTCGACGCCCAGTGCAAGCAGTTCATGCAGGTGATGAAGCGTGCTGGCACAGCAGTGGACATTGCATCAGCTGGCGAGTTAAGCCAGCTCATTGCACAGGGTCCATGGGGCAACAATCAGAAAGAACACCTAGGTGGAGTTTTGACTGAGGTGGTGGCTGGCGTTCATGGTGATTCTTCCAATCCTTCACCCAGGGGTAGGAGGCCCTCTCAAACATTGAAGGGCATTGCATGTTTTCTGACCCCGAGTGACTTAGAGACCTTGAAGAATCCTGATGCACTGAATGCAGTGAAGATTCAAACCATGGTAAGTCGTTGTTACCAGTTGGGTTTACATTTACCTTCCGAAACAACAGTGCAGCACATTGTTGCCAGTGGGTTGGACCTGGGGATGCAAAGCAAAAGCCCTGAAGCTAGGTTCCACCTTGTTCGTGAGTTCAAGGGTCAACTGAAACAGAAAGTCAAACATAGTGACCCACCTCCAGTGTTCCTCACGACCTTTCCTGCATCACCAGACCTTTTGCCAGAACCTTTGTTTGATGCTGCCTACGCTGATGAGAAACCCAACAAGATTGACCAAGGTATTGCTTCGGCGGGGGTTGGTTCTCATGGTGTGGCTTGCCGAAGAACCAATACATTGGTAAGAGGGTCCAGTAGTAGTGGATTGGATGAACAGAATGGAAACCAACAAACCATGTTGATGAACATGTGCATGAACATGTGCGTGAATATGATGGGTGGTTGTGCAGGTGGTGGGGGGCTTGAGAACTTGCAAGTTTTCCGGGACAAGAGGAAACAAAAGGCATTGACGAATGCTCAGTCAGCTCCTCCTCCAGGAGAATCTGCAGTGGCCCCTCTAGCTTTGGAAGATGGAACTTGTGGGCCTATATCCAAAGCCCCCAAGACAGAGATGCCAGTTCAATCCGAAAGTGAGGTGGTTTCCAAAGATACCCAACAAGCTGCCCAAAACAGCCAAGTAGAGGGGACCGCATTGTTTGATTTGGGTGAGAACGATGCAAAACCAACCAATAAGAATCCCAAGGAAGTGGTTAAGATCTTACAGGAAGCCCAGGACAAGAAGAAAGCCGCTAAGAAGGAGACCAAGGGAACTTCTTCTACCTCTATGAAACGACCTTCCTGTGCCCCCAAGAAGAAGAGTAACAAGCCCATCAAATCTGAATCATCAGTTCCTAAGGGGGGATCTGGAAGCAAAACAAAATATCCTAATCCCCCCAAGTCAGGTGAAGGTACTTTCCACTGGAAAGGTGGTAAAGTGCATCGTTCAGATCGAACAGGATCCTGGCGTGTTTTCATCAAGGCCTCCGATCGTTGCGATCGTAAGATCTTGTGGCGAGGAGACGAAGTATCTAGTTTTAGGAAAGCTCTTCAAATGATTGAAGATGGAAATAAGTAGCAGGGCAACCATTTGCAGCCAAGGGTTTGTTGGGGCGCATGCAGGACCAGCAACTGTTTGGGATTTTTTGGTTTGGACAAAGATCATTGAACTTAAACTGCTATGATATTTCCACCAAAGAAAACTATATGATACACATTCAAGATCATCCAAAAAAATTGCTCATCACACCAAAGTGTTTCAAAACAAGTTCTTTATTGTTGTTTCAATCTTTTGGCATTGTTGCTGGACATGTGTTTGCGCACAAATGCATATAGCTATGCTATATATTTGGTTTTTCGTCCATGCAGTGACGAGAGTTGAGGCTGAATGGTGACGGTGGTGTATGTGTCAAAAAAAACAAGTGTCATACTTTGCACTGCATACAGTTGGTGTCTTTTCTGTCCAACGTTGTGATTTCTAAAGGATCAATACCAACCTTTCAAACATAAGTTCTTCTTTGTGAGATGCATCTGGGTGAACTCATGCATGGATGCTTTGCATGCTTGTGTGTGACCACCCGCTTTGTTTGAATTGGATTGAAAACTGTATTGAAATTCAACATTGGTCCAAACAACCATTCACATTCATTTCGAAATTGTGGAAACGATCTTCGACCAATGTTTGGAATCGGTAAACCCATGCATTCATGCTTTACATGTTTGCGTGTCTTCACCGCTGTGTTTGAGATAGGCCTCAAACGATGCTGAATCCAATTTTGCAATTAGTCGAATGAACCAAACATTCAGTTCATCAGTTCCACTCTTTGGAAGACATATTGGATCAACATTCGCAATTGGATTGGTGTATCATTATTCTTGGGACAAACATGTACGCATAGTACCTAACAACTTCTTTCATTATAGCTGGGCATTTTGCTCGCTAAGCTGGGCTAATAGAGCTCGCTTAAACCCATGCCTACACTGGCAGGTTTGACTCGATGCTTTGTATCTCAAAGTGCGTTGGCTAATATCGTTCAGGAACTGAAGAAAGACCCAGATACAACGTTGAGCTCTCGCCGAGGCATCAAACGAGCGAGAGAAAATGCTGTAGACTTTGAGACCCCCTATGGCAAATTGATGCTCGATATACCTTTGAAGCTCCCTGCCACCAAAAAGGAGAAGGAGACGACCTTCATGTTCCCCTTTGTCAACCCATGGGCATTGCTATGGCACTACTGCAATGTTTCTGAAGAGTATTCCATGTTTCTTAGAAAGCGGCATGAGCTTGAGGGGTCTAGGCAAGATTCTAAATGGGATATCATTGTCTACGGGGATGAGGTGAGTGCTGGGAACGTTTTGCGCCATGACAACAAACGAAAGTGCCAGGTGGGAATATTGTCAATGCTCAGAAAAAAACTGCATTTTGTTAATTCATATGTTGGTTTCAGATATATCGCTATAAATGTTCATAGCTTTAAGTGTTTGTCCAATCTGATGGGTTATTGTTAGAAAGTTCAACGGTTCCAAACCATAGATTTTCCAATTCAACCTCCTTTTTTGTTCCAGGTGCTGTACTGGGGGTTCAAACAGATGGGTGCTGCAGCACTTGGTGTTGAGACACACTGGTTCATCCTGGCAGTAGCCAGAAGCAACTTAGTCAAACGTCTTCCTGGTGGTATGTCTGAATACTGCAAGATCGCACTGAGGCTCTTTTATCAACCCTACGACGCACGAAACGGTATTCATATCGCGCCCTGCGAGATAGTTATCTTTTCTCAACTAAGCATACTCCTAGGAGATGAGGGGGCCCTTAAAGAGATGATCGAGATGAAGGGAGCTGCTGGAACTAAGCTATGCCCCCTGTGTCAGAATATTTTGGACCACAAATCTGACCTCTTACAAATGGATACCTCGGGTTTCTTTATCCCATCGACTACCCTTGACTTGAGCTTGATAAAGTTCGAAACCAACGAATCAGTTCAAAAGACTTTGAGGTACTTACAGGAAAACAAGGACAGTGTGTCGGCAGAAAGGTTTGGACGGATGCAACAATACACCGGGTTTAACCTCACAGAGTCTGGACTTTTGTTGGATCCGTTGTTGGATCTAAAACCCTGTAACGTACTTATGTTTGATTGGATGCACTGCTACATATCCTCGGGAATTTGGCAGTTGGAAGTAGGGCTACTTCTGGAACAATTGAAGACGTGCAACATCAAACAAGACAGGTTGCACACTATGCTACAGGAGTTTGTTTTCCCCAAGTCAATTTCATCCAAATCGATGACTGGCCAAAACATTTTTTACAAAAAGAAAGAAGGTGAGTCGGTCAAGTGCAGTGCCAGTGAGGCACTTTCAATTTATTCAGTCTTACGTTTTGTGATGATCAGACTGAAAAATTCGGGGGAGATCTCTGCAATTGAACCAGCTGTTCAATCGTATCTGAACTTATGTAGAGTATTGGATTTGCTGGCAAATGTCAAAAAGCAAACCACTATAGCCTCGGAGTTGCAGAATGCAATCTTTCGCCACCTGCAATCGTACCAAGATTCTTATGGAGTGGAGCGTTGGCTCCCAAAACACCATATGATGGTCCATATACCTTTGATGTACCAATCACACAAACTTTTATGTGCATGTTTCACACATGAGCGAAAACATAAGACTGTGAAGAAATTCTCCAGTCAGGCGACTAATACATGGGCAGCTTGGGAGAAATCAGTTCTTATGGACTCTTTGAGGGAGGACCTACAAGATGTAGTCTCCAGATCTTTTTCTATTGAACCAGGCCTTCTCTCACCTGGCCAAGCCAATGATGAGATGGTTTCTACTCTACGGGGATTGTTAGGAAACCCAACAGATGATGTTGCAGTATCCTTGCAAGCTCGTTTTTCTGATGGTGGCCGGTGTTCATCAAAAGATGTGCTACTGGTAGATTTCAATGGGACATCAACAGTTTGCACTGCTGTGTTTTTTTCGAAAGTTGGTGAAAACCACTTTGCTTATGTTGAAATTTGGAAGCCCCTGGGGAGCAACAAATTTGAAAAAACAACAGAGAAGGGGTTCTGCGAATTGACATGTATCCGTGAGGTGTGCATCCATGTAAAACATGGAGATAGAATCGATGTTGTCCCGAACAGTTGCTGGAGATGAAAAAAATCAAATTTTTGTTTGGCTGGGTTAATGCTCGCCTCGGCTGGGTTTACGCTCGCCGCTATGGAACTAAACATTACATTTTGGGACAGGTTGTGTGGATGCAATTCCCCATAGATGATTGTTCCAAACCCAAAAGCCCTATAGGACTTATAACATGTTTGGTGTGATCTCTTCATCATATGGTGCTCATGCATCTTTATTTCTCTAAGGATCTTTAAGGTCCATTTTTCTGAACAGAATCAAGTCTCAAACACATATATGGTCGAACCCAGCCAGAGCACACTGTGCCGATTCTGGGAGATGTGGTGGAAAGGGGGTCAATAGGTTCAAAAGCATTCCATTGAAACCCATGTCCTAAATTCCAATATAGCCGGAGCATGCAATCCAAAATCCACCATACCGACTTTGGGAGATATAGGGGTACATCCTCCAATGAAGGGCATAGTTGGTATATCTCAGCCAAACTCCACGATGCAAGTGCTACGACGATGCTATAGGAACTATATAGGGGAGAATATATATATATATATACATATGTATATATATGTATATATTAATATATCCTGGATGATTATATTGATGTCCATTTTGTTCCAAAGAAAGATATTACACTTACAGGATTCCATGCCCCCAAATCTAAAGGGCAAAGCCAGAAATATTCAAAATCCACCGTGCCGATGTTGGGAAATACGGAGTGGTATTCATATGCTTGATTTTTCCAAAGAAATTTGTCCTCATACAAGGTTCCAAGGGCATTGCATATTTAAATCCAAAGGGCATTATAATATACCCCGCAAAATCCACCGTTCCGATTCTGGAAAAGAGGGTAGTATATATAAATTTATGATCCACCAATTGGCTCAAAACGTGCCATCTGTAGAACAAAATGCCACAAAGTCGAAGGACCTGGCAGGATCAATCCAATATCCTCCATGCCGATTCTGGGAAATAGGGGGGTACAAAAATATCCACCAACTTGTTCAAAAGATGGCACGCCACTTAAAGGATTGCCTGCCCAAAATAAAATGACAGAATTTGAAACATCCCGTTTCCATTGTTGATGTTTTTGATTTTTTTTGGGGGAAATGAAAAAAGATGGAATGCCACCTTCTGAACCCTTCATACCAACTTTGAAAGATGACCGTGGTACAGCCCGTTCCAGAAACAAATCTGCAATTTTCCAAAGAACCTTTTTAAGATGAGTGGTTCCACCCAAAATCCTTATTATATGTATATATGAGCTTGGGAGCAAAACCTTGCTTTGGAAACCTGCAGATTTTGCCAATGAAATCATGGCTTCGTTTCATTTTAAAAATCCTATAAATATCCTTTTCCATTGGGCATTCCGATCCCTATTACGCCCAAAAAACCACATCGACGCCATCTGCCCCGCAGGCAGCCCAACCACTGCAGGCCCAACCAAAGGTTTCCGGACATGGAAACAGGTTTAAGAAGTGGAAATAGATATAGAATATATACATGTATGTTTAGTACTCCAAAGTATTTGTATTAAACAGGTGGAGGAATAAGTGTAAATACTCACTCAGGGAAACACATCCGAAACAAAAAAACTGGCGATTGGGGTATATTATACCAAGGCGTATATATCAGATCAAAATCTGAGAAAACACTTTGTGATTTTTAAAATTCCTGAAAAAGAATGTCACCACCTTATACTTTCCATAGCCCTTTTTTTGGGGGACATCAAACTGGCTCATTCAATCAGAGAATGCCTTTAAAAAATGGCTCCCTCCAAAAAATTAGGGTTTTCCTGCCCAGTTGGTGAACATGTTTTTTCTTCAAAGCCACACACTGACTTTTAGAGCCAACCTTTCATAGAGAAGGTTCACGTGGAAACCTATATTCGCCAAAAAAATGTGCTTTAATCGTAAACAAATCACCCACCAAACGGTTTGTTGTTTTTTTTTCACATGAAAAACTAGATAAAGGTAAATTGTTTTATCCTTAAATATTTTCTCTCAAAGCTATAAATCAACCATTTTCGATCCTGAGATGTCCCAACTTGGCCTACTTAGTAAGTAGGCCCGGCCTACTTAGTAACTAGGCCCAGCCTACTTAGTAACTAGGCCCAGCCTACTTAGTAACTAGGCCCAGCCTACTTAGTAACTAGGCCCCGGCCTACTTAGTAACTAGGCCCCGGCCTA
>OMLO01001177.1_pt1 | contig 19613 bp, 12 predicted proteins | sample 1674811 | NCBI WGS metagenome assembly OMLO01 (sample SAMN06265003, study PRJEB25207) | coral metagenome | isolation source: Coral host | place: Mexico:La Bocana,Puerto Morelos, Mexico | collected 2008-11-13 | reverse complement strand
GAGTTTTTTTTTCCATGACTTTTTTTTCGTTTGAGAGCTTGGAAAAAAATAAATAAGTTATTTACCACCTTAGGGTCCGTCAGTATAGTGAAAAACTGTGACCTCAGACTTGAAAATGTTGCCGTCGGCCTGCGGCCTCGGGCAGCATTTTCAAGACCTCAGTCACAGTTTTTCACTATACGGACCTCCTAGCCGGCAAATACATTGTGTAACATATATTTACAAAACATACCACACTGAATTTAATCACAGCATTTATATATTTGGAAGATACTGTGGATTAATAGCATGCTAGACACAGGATCCAGTAGTCCATGTTCATGCCCTGGCTAGCACCACTGCATTGTGTTCTTGGGTGAGAGCACTCTTGCAGTGCATAAATGGGTACCGGTGAGTTTGCCTGGCGTAACCCTGCTACTCTCCAAGGGGTTGTAGAAATATTCCTAGTCACTTAATGCTACTAACACTAAGAAATTCCAGAAGGGATAATAATGTTTAGGTGTGGTACCCTCAGCAAAAAGAGCAGAGAATACTTCTTGCAAGGGCAGTTTATAACTGACACGCTCACAGGATAATTTCCTTAATTTTGAAGACCTAAAAATTAGGTTGCTCCTATTCAATAGCGATGTTATAAATGCAAGTTCAAATAACATCATAACAGCTTACCTCAGGAGCTAAAAACTCAGGTGTGCCACAGAATGTGCCTGTTCTTGCCCCAAAACCCATTCCTTCTTTACACAAACCAAAGTCAGCGATCTTTACATAACCCTCTGAATCTAGCAATAAATTGTCGAGCTTCAAATCCCTGCAATGAAAAAATGCAAGTCACAAGGAAGTTACAAGCTCAGTTGACCTATCATAGCCTGTCTTGCTATAACACTAATTATAAAGTAACATTAATGGTAATGGATTGACAAATGTGGCAGTTCACAGTTAGACTGAAAAGGTTTCAGCCTGAAAAAACAAAAAAAAATTAATAAGCAAAGAGAAAATAGTCTGAATACAAGAGGCTTGAGGACAAAGCAAAGAAACTTCAAGATACTTGCCTATAAACTATTTCATGTTCATGGAGGTATTGGAGTCCTAGTACAACACACGACGTGTAGAAACTAAGAAGAAGAGTTCAAAGTCATAATTAGCATATTCCATGGCACGGACACAGTTGAATGCATACACTATGTTAACCCTCCTGTAGGATTTACACAATGCTTCTCTACACCCCCTCCCCCATGCATTAAAAATTCAGCTGTTTTGGACTTGCTTCTAAGCAAAAGTAATGTTATAGAATTCTAAAATCCCTTGTCACAAGGAAAAATAAATGATTGCTTGAAAACTCTGGGGTAGATAGGGCAATAACCAATGCCACTGATCTCTTTACAAATAATTGGGTAAATTAATAATTTGTAGATTTAGCCAAGAATATACTGGATACTGGTGAAGATGAAACTCTAATATTTCAGTGAAGAGAACAACTACATGTAATTACGATTTCAATCATGGTGAACTTACACTGTCCTGGGTTCTGAAAAGACATCTGCATGAATATGCATCATGAGGTCACCTCCAGGTGCATACTCCATAACAAAACAAACATGTTCCTACACAAAATAAACAGCACAAAATTATTAAGAGATCAACTTCAAGAGGCATCAACACAAAACAAAGATTGATTGACATAATTTGTTCAAACTTACATGAGTCTGAAAGCATGCGAATAAGTTAACTAAGAATGGATGTCTCATCTTGTTTGCTGTTAAGAATATTCTTTTCTCTGACAAAAGACTGAAAAATAAAACATAAGATTTACACTAAAATCAGCTTTATATTGGGATCACACAGTATTCTCAAACCAGTCTGGGCATTCATTGAAGTCAACTTCAGGGAAATTGAACTTTACTTCATCCTATTTAGGTACTAGTTTCCGACTACCTTAAGACAGCTGCTGTCAATGGTGTCTTTGTAGAAAGGAACACTTCATAGCATCCTTAAAGGAATGCTACAAATAGTTGACTATCACAGAGAGTAATCTGTCTTCAATTTTTTTCCTTGAGTAATTGCTATGCCTACCTTTCAACTTCTTCTCTTGAAATGATGTCACCTTTTTTCAAAGCTTTGATTGCAAAGAGTTCGTTAGTGTTTCGGTATTCTGCTAGAATAACCTGCAAAGAGAACAAATCTTTTTACTGACAATTCACAGGAATATCTGTAACCTTTGCATTCCTTGCAAATCACCTACAATGTTAGACAAGCGATGAGAACAAAATAAAGAGATATATTGTTACGATGAAATGCCAAATTCTTAGAACTTACATACTGGGAATATTTGTGTACATGATACTAGTTGTCAGTAGAGAGAATTAATAATTTCAGCTTTGGACTGACACTATGATAACAATGGAAATTATGGGTTAGACTTTAACCTTAAACATATTTCGCTAATGTGGTTACATTCTTGTTGCCACCCAATTCAGACCATGTGATGATGCCTTTGGGAGGCTAAAATTGTGCAATTTGTCATGTACAACTAAGTGCATGATGGTAAAAATATTGGTGAGGCCTTCCTAGGATGGAACAAGCATAGCACACAAGGTGACCCATGGATATATTTTCTTCACGCACTCCAAACGTAATGACAGTTGCGGTAACTAAAAGTTTGATATCTGTAACTATTTAATGCCAATCGTTAGCATTTTCTATCCATTTTTGCCAGCAGGCTGGGTAATGACATCACTTACACATGTAATGCCCGTGGGCATTATAGGCTTGAAAATCACACAAATACAAGAACAATTTCATTTTCATAACTCACCTTTCCAAAATGACCTCTGCCTAGCACACTGATGCAACGAAAACTGTCAATGTTCATATGGCTTGTTGAACTAGTTGGTGGTGATGGAGGTCTAAAAGAAAATGAAGTACAGGTATGCATCTTAGCTACCAAGAGGTACAAAAACAACATACTTTAATTACACGAAGAAGAACTAGGACTTAAAATAATAGGACTCAATCAAAATAAATCTTCTTACTCAAATTTTTAATTGTGAGAAAGAAGGGGGAGGGGGCAGTTAACATGGAGATACTTAGTTCACCTTCCCCAGCCTAAATGTGTTGCTATAAAATACCAGTGATTAGATTTTTACAAGTAGTGCAGATCAAATGATAACTATAGCACTGTGTATTTCCATGAAGGAAAGCTGCACTTCTTTATGATAAAGATGATGACGTGTATTACAGCTTACTTTCTTCTAACAGGGGGGCTTGGTTTATTCTGTGATTGTTGGATTGTTGGTCGTGATGGTGGACTTTGTGGGCTGTCTAAGAATCCAAATGCTGAGAGAGCATCCTGCAATCACAAATAACATCTGATGAAAAAACGTGCTGAGTTCTATAGATTGGAAACAAACTAGTATATTCAAATTTGTTTTAGTAATCAAGCTTGATAGCTGTAGACATTCGTGACAGAAATGCATCTAATTTACATATGTTGAATTTAAATTTCCTTTGAACTTAAAGAAAACTTGTTATCAGTAGAGAACACTTGTAATTAAATGTTCAAGCAATAGGGAAATGAAGTTTCCAGTCAATTATGTTTACCTGGACATCATTTTCATTGACTGATTTCTTTGGAGTGGAGCTAGCCAGTTTTTCGCTGCTGTTTGCTGATTTCTGGCCCTTGCCAGGCATGGTGCTGTCGAAGTCCGGTTGTCTGGGAGGTGTCTGTGTTTGAGATCTTTGCTGGCCACTTCAAAAGAAATCTCACAATTAATTAATCCAAGGAGTAGTCTGGAAAAGAACTGTAATATAAGCTGCCCGTTCACAAGCATGGTAGAACAGCCCAACCACATTGCACATTGTAGTGGAAATCAAGTGAAGAGCTTCAGCTAGTTCAGTACCACAAGGTTTCAGGTCAAGCATTCACACTGCCTCTAAATTTGGCGAATTAATTAGCTGTTACTTGAGCTCACTTTACTACCAAAACTCTAATTCTGGCGATGTTCAAATGATACCATAAGTACTTACCTTGGATGCTGAGTTGATGTAGAATTCGGACTCAGCGTGGTGTTATTTGTTGTACAATTTGGTGGAGCTGCTCGCTTGAGTAATCTTGCCCATGTTGCAACATTTGTGTTCATTTGACCTGCACGGAGGAAATTCTTACCTAAAATCAAAGGAAACACAAATTAATGTGGCCTTATTGTCCAACTGTATAAAAACATTCACAAACTACCCCTGGTTTACAAGAAGTGAGGAAAATCAACTTGATGCTGTCAAAAAGATTCTGCAAAAAATTCAAGAGACTGACGTAGTTGGAGTTTAAAATAGATGTTTTTAATTTTAAATGATTAAGCAGCTGCACTTTCAAGGGTATGTACAAATGACTTAACTGGCTAAGAGCAAGTTATATATTGCCCAAGTGACAAATAACAAATTATTTACTGATTCTCAAGTGAAAAACTTGACTTATTTACTGTCAATTTATCATATTACTATACCTGGCTAAGTTAATCAATTTGGTATTGTGATTGAGATAAGTCAATGTAGTTCACAATCACAAATCTGTAGCACCACAATGTTTCTAAACTACTTCACAGTTTTTGCACTTTTAGAAAAATAATGTTTTCAACATTTCCGTAAATAGAACTCTCAGCAACAAGTATAAAGATCACAATCTTATGGTATGAATGCAACACAACTGTATCTGATCCACATGTATAAAAAAACATCTTTGAGTTGGAGTTAATATCACTGAGACTGGATTAAATTAAAATCCAAGTTTTCCTTGGAATTTACTCAACACAGAATGTACAAATCTGTGTAGAACAGCAATAATTGCTTTTAATTAGCACATTATGACACTCTCAACTAAATTGAATTTGTTGAAAGGTCTATAAAAAGGCAGACTACCAGCACTAGCGCCAGAGAATTATCTTAAATACAATCACAAAGTCTCACCTTTTTGAATGTGAAAGAGCTTCTTCTGCCTTTGCAGTCTCGGCTTCTTAGTCACCATGGGGTTGAGAAATGTTACCTGATTAACACATTTGAAAGGGAACACAAACATAGTACAGTTTAGAATCATTCTTGAGAAAAACGTAGGCTCTAGGTTAGCTCCATCCAACTAGCCTTTGGTTTTTCCTTTGACAGATGAAATATTAATGACTCTGAAACAACAGGTGGGAGTAAAACTGAAAACATTCTCGGTTTTCAATTAAACAAACAAAGAAACTTGTAGGGTAAAATAACAGAGTATTCAACACCTCCAAGGGCTCCAAGTTCATGAGATATAATAGCTAATCACAGATCACAGAAAGATTTTTGATTGAAAAGACTGTCTAAAATAACTTAACCTGCTTCATTTGACAAAGTACCAGTTAAAATAAAGCTATTTACTGAGGCTGAATATAACAAAAATAAAATTATATTCTTTAACAGAAGCTGAAATTTGATAAAATAGAAACAATCTTGCTTTAATTTTTCAAGTCTGAACTGTGAATATTTGAAAAAACAACACACTAGCTCCCCTCATTTTAATTAACTAGAATTGAAAAATGTCTGATATGACATTTGTTTTGAGAGCAAAGCTTTCTAACCGAAACACATTGGTATCCAAAATCATAAACAAACTGGATGAAGATAAAAATTTGATTGAAAAATATCAGAAATAATGAAGATAAAAACTTGAAAAATATCAGAAATGAAGCACACTTATGCAGTGAAATGTTGTACTTTAATTTCTGAGGAGACATCCTCATGATTAATGAGCTTCATGCCCACATTTGAATTTTCAGCTGAAAGGAAATGAACTTTATATACACAGCTATGAACTGAGGGCACAGAAAAATCAAAATCAGATAAATTAGAGAGCCACTAGATTTCACTTGTAAAAAACCTAATAACAGGAAAAAAATGCTTATATTAATAAGTGCCATTGAGAGAGAGGAAACATTCTACATTGTAAGCACATGAACGCACAACATAATACAGACTGATTAAATTTCTCATGCATGCATTCCCTAATGCGTGGTTTGTGATTAATAACATTCAAATACAATGCTTTTTCTTTGTTGTGGTTTTAAATTTTGAGCATGACTTGGTTTGAGAAGAATTAGGTCAGGTGCTATTGACCAATCTAAGTCCTCTTGCTGGGAAATAGTGAATCTTCAATGAGTAATATAAAAATCAGTGAAGGAGACTGAAACCATGCTAGGACAGACAAAAAGAAAAAAAAACTTAACCCAGCAGAAACAGACTAAGAAGAAAGCAAGAGCAATACAACAATAATTTAATATCAAAAAAACATTTGCAAAAGCTCCAGTGGTGAAATATGCAGTTCAAAAACCATTTACACAATCATACAAAAAAAAAATAAAAAAATATTCAGATTTAGTCAAACCTTGCTTAACCCCATTTATCCACTGCAAGCAACAGACAAAAGATATAAAATAGTAAACAATTAGCACCTTTTCATAAAGAAGGTAAGAAATTCTCTTGATCTTCCACACCATCACACGGTATCTCTTGATTGTAGGGATCCTGCAATAACCATTCTCTCTTGTAATTCGCATGCAAAACTTGTCCATAAATAAAGAAAGTACAAATGGCCTTTGGGAAGCAGATGGTTTTTCCGGAATACATCCATCCACTGTTTCTGACAACAGTTTTTCCTGTTTTGATGCTAGGGTAGATTTCTTTTTACTAGAGCCTTGTTTCCGTTCCACAGGCTTGTAGTTTCTGTTTTTTCTAGGCTTCACATAAGCTGCATTTCTGTGTAATATGCGCCTTGGCTTCCTAGGTTTAACTGCATTGTAAGTTCTCTCACTGCAGCTGCTGGTGATCAATGTGGTTGTCTTTGAACGCTGGTGTCCCCTTTCTGATGAATCTGAACCTTTCCTCAGATATCTGTTCGATTCTCTGCTTGGTGACCTATCTAATACCACAAGATTCTTGCCTGAAGATGCTTGACCTCTTGTATTTGTAACAATCTTCATTGGCAGTCGATTAGAAAGAGAACTTTCCATAACAGCACTTCGTGGTCTGCTTTGAGTTTTTATTGCTGGCTTACTTTTTTCAGCGGCCCCTATATCAATATCTCTTACAATTACTTTAAAACGATTAGTGCTGTTTTCTAATATCGAACTTTTGGGGCGCTGAGTATTTTTCACAGAAAGCATGTTTTCACTTCGCGTCCTTGCTCTTGAATTAACATAATTTTCCATAGCAGAACTTCGTGGGCGAGATTTAGTATTTTTGCCCACTATTTCTGCACTCTGGCTAATTTGGCTCCTTGACCGAAGCTTTGCTGGACTGTTACTTGCCGAGGCATGACTGATTTGTTCGAGTGATGAAGTTTTACCTCCCTCATTTGAAGGAGATTTTGTTTGAGTTCTATTTCTTGGTGAACCCGGTGATTTTCTTCCAGTAGAAAAATATCCATCAAATTTGCCCATAATTCTGTCACAAGATACTCTTCTTCCCCTATGTGTAGGGGAACCTTGCAAGGAAGATGAACCTTGTGTTGATATTTTTTCTCCACTTTTCACATAGATGGTATTGTCATTTGGTGTGTACTTTCCTGTTCTAAATGGAGGCGGTGAACCAGACACAACTTTGTCTGAGCTTTCCTTAGATTTCGAAGACAACACAACTGACCTTTCATTCTGTACACACACACCACAGGAATACACATCATCTTTAGGGACATACTTTCCAGTGCGGAAAGGAGGCAATTTTTTGTCTTCAACAGAATATTTACCTGAGAATCCACCAGGTCTAAACGTTTTTTTGCTCATAATTTCTTGCTCATTACTATTCACACAGATGTTTTCTTTCCTTGAGGATTTCCATTCTGATTTCACAGAGAATTTTTCACCCTTCCTTGATTTCACACCTCCATAGTCATGTTTGGCTAATTCCTTGGTCCATTGCTCGTAGATCTTTTCAATCTTGCGGCTTGTGATTCCAAACCTCGTCTGATAATGGAAGCCATTTTGCTCTTTCCCCACAATATCTTGGCTATCTTGACAGTAATTCATTGTTGAGCTAATCTGAATTTCAATCAGCCTTAATTATTTTTCCCATACATGGCTTTCGGTTGGGTCTCTCATTCTCACCTTTCAAATTATTACTAAATAATGCATTTTAAGTGAAATAGTACATTTGCTCACAAAGAGAACAAACAGGAAGCTTTTCAAATCCAGCTTTCACTCCATGTGCCAGAGGCAAAATATATTGGGATGAAAAACTTATCTGTTTCTGAGCTCTTGACAATCGCCAATGGCAGCCAAATCCCTGTTAATTTCACCTGCATAGCCTAGGTGATTAAAGATCAGAATTTTTGACAAGTCCCAACATAATAACAAAACTCTTCAGCCTTCTGTTACAAAGCCATGAATGTCAAAAACCTCATGAATAAACATCATAAAGAAATTCACAGCAGCTTTGGAGACAAGGGAGGCATTTTGAATAATTTTTCTCCCTTTGATAAACCAATCAAGCCAAAAAGACTTCACAGAGTATTCAGTTGGTTGCTTCTTAATTGCTTAGAAGGTTTTTACCATGTAACCAGCCAATAACATCTTTACACCTGCCGGAACCTGTCCTAGAGTAAAGTTTCATTGGTTCCACTCAGGCAGAAACAGAATAAACATTGAAACTAGAAAATTTGGCACCTGTCAAGTCTGAAAAGTATGTAAATTTAATTTTGGTTCCCCTCACAGATTACTAAAAGTGTTTACAACAGACAACTTGTCAAAGGAGTGTCTTAGCACTGTGGGTCTAGATATCCGAAGCAAAAACACAGAAAATATGTGTGTGCCAAAACCAAACAGACAAAAAAATAATGTTTAACTTTGTTTCAGGAAAGCAATTTTTTATGAGTGTGATATTTAAAACCAGCAGTTAAGGATTAGCTCTAAAGCTCAAAATTAATAAACCTCTCTAAAAGGGATTACTTCTTTTTAGCAACAGAAATATATTACTGCATAGCACCATGATCAAAAGGTCATGAAATTTATGCAAATTTGCACAGAAAATACTTTGAATTTAAACAGAAGTGTCAAAATATTGAATACTAATAAGAAGAGAAAATAAAATGGCTGAATTATTTCAGCACAGCATAATTACATATCAGGGAATTATAAGGAACTTGTAAAGCAAAGATATCTGTGGTGAATTTATTGCTACCAATTACACACCCTGTAGATCACATCACTTGTGTATATAAAACATCAGATTGTCAACAAAATTCATACAGGGAACAAAAGCCGGTTTTAACAAAGGAAACCACTGAAGCATTGCAATCAAAAACTGTCCGCTGTATTAAACCAAAACATCCCTATTCATAATGAAGAGAGATTGAAGCAGTTTTTTTTTTTTATGAAATTCCAAACATTTTACAAGGACTGAATTAAAATTGCCCTTAACTGCTGAAACTTGATCTATAAGGAAAAAAATACAAAGCAGACTCAAAGCTAAAGGAAATTAATTACTGCAAGAAATAAATGAAATGTAAATTATGCTACATGAGGCAGTGTGAATGTTGAATGATATACGTACATGTATATGTTATAAATGAACTCCTGGCAAAGACAGTTTAAACATCAAATAACTTATGAACTATTTGCTAGAAAGGAAATTAAATTTGATATAAAACTGAAAATTTAATCACATAAGCTCTTGACAGGAGCATAGAAAAAAAATTAAAATATCAACCGTGTGAATGGAAGCACACATCTGCCAACAATATCAACTGCCATGACTTTGATTTAGACGTCTACATAACTTCAACAACTTTTAGTCTGAGAAATCTTTTGAAATTATTTTTGTTAACCTAACATGTAAAAATATAATTCACATAGGAATAGATCTATCATATTTAAAATTACAAATTAAAATATATATTATTCAAAGGTCCATGAAAGTGTATGGTATAAGGCCCTTAAAATAGTAGGCATGAAATGTAAGAACTGGCCAAAAAAAAAAGAAAAAGAAAATGAGCCCCGTCTTTCAATTTACTTCAGAATAAATATTAGGAAGGGTGATAACAGTGGTTTACACTGTAACTGGAAAGACCAGTCCAAAGAAATATGACTGTGAACTATAAACACCTGTCCAGCGCAGAACTTATATTTAAATAATTATATGAATGCATAAAAAAGTAGCTACATGTATAAATAAGAGACAACCAATAATGTTTCAGTTGAACTTCTGACTAGGCAAACCATGCAAGATGACTCAAAACCAGAGAGTACTTCCCATTAAATCAGCAGATAACAAAGATGAATGTATTATCGAGCTGCTTAGAGTCAACTTTTTTGTCACAAAACAATATCTTGCCTACAAAAAATTTTTAGTAAAATTACTCTGGGGAGAGCAAAATTTCTTACATTTACAATGAAGCACTGTTTCATTTATACTGTATTGAAGTGGCAGTACTACTGAAGTAATAAATCATTTTTCGAACATTTGATTTGCCGTGTTCTTTTGTATAAAATAATGTTCTTTTCAAAAGTAGTTTAACTGTAGGTCATAGGGTTTGAAACTTTTCTTGTTGTTAATGAGGTGTCATGTCTTTTAATGTCAAAAACAACATTTTAATAAAAAAATGGCCAATGGAAAATTGGTAAGACAAACCTCAGCAAACAGGCAGCCTTGAGGTTCGAGAGGAACTTGAATTTGATGCCGCTGATTATCGAGAAACTCCTCTAATCTGAGGAATGCCACTCCACAGAGGGAACGATGATCCCGCCAATACATGCCAACTTCAAGCTCTCTTGACTATAGTATAAGACAAGCATTATCGTTGTAAGACCACTGGTGCACATAGTAGTTAATGTAGTGGTACAGTTAAAACCTTCTATCTGACTCTTGAGGGAACCAAAAAAAGTTTTCAACTGAGGGAGTTAAAGAAATCTGAAAAGTTGTATGAAGTTAAATATAATTGTATCACCCATGGATAAATGTTTAGAGTTTGACAAAGAACAGAATTCTAGATACATTAATTTGAATTCAAGATACCAAACTTCACCTATAGTTTGATATATATAGTGATTTTAAGCCAAATACACGTAAGGGCTATTCTGGCATAGCTCAGGTTTTTGTACCATAATTAGGTACAAAATACATAGGCTCCCATTTCAATAAAAGGTAATATTGTAGGTGGTTTGCTTTTGTGCCCCACCCCTTCCTTTAGAATTCATATTGACCTTTTTGGGGAGGGGGACAGGAAAGGATATTTTGAACACATTTAGATGAAGTGCACATTAGAGTCTCAAGTGTTGCCAATAGCACATGAATCACCTCAAGCAAAAGCAAGGATTTGATTTCTTGTCTAGTCTTGCTCTAGTTTGCAGTAGGCTTTACTTGATTTTGTTGCTATAGTCTTAATCGTTGAATTGCTTTACCTTGTCAAGGTCGATATGAAACTGCTGACTCCAGCAATCTTTTCCTAATACCTTCCATGAAGTTTGCCCCACATAGCAATTATCCAGTTTAAGGACCGCACAGACTTCAACTAAAACCGCAGAAAACAAAGCAAAAATACATGACAATTGCAGGATGCAGTTACAAACTTAAGTACTTGCATGACAAAACACTTGTTAATAAAGGTCTACCTATATTTTCAGCATTTACCTGATAAACTTTCTTCCACATTCCACTTATTGTAACCACTCTTCCTTTTACTGGAGCCAGACCGATCTGCTAGTTTGCCATCAGGGCTTACCATTGCTAAACTGACAGTTTTTCTAGGATCTCTATTAGGAACAACCGCTAAGAGTCGATCAGCACCAACTATGTGGACCTACAAACGACAGGCAGAAATCAAAGTCATTCTTGATCAACCTACATGTATGTGATGTAAAAGTTTGACCCAAAACCAGGAAAGCAGACACTTGATGTGAGTTGCTCTTAAAGTGATATTATTTCAAACATCCAGCAGTTACTGGAATGTGCACAATAATAAAATTATGGGCTGGTGCAGTGAGAAAAATTCCCTTAGCCCCCATTCCCAAAAAGATCACAAATGGTACAATTACCCAAAATTCTCAACCACTCGCCCATCCTCACCACCCCCTCCCCCCCGCCACAAACCCCCAAAACAGAAAACCCCACCAGCTAAGAGAAACACTTTAAGAACTACAAGCCTGGTTAAGACAAGGGCAGATTCCCCCCCCCCCCCCCCCCCTAACAAAAAAAAGGGTTCCTATGTACCCATTCGCTGTGATAGGTTCCCAATATATGGTAAATTGTACAGCCAATGCCCTCAATTCCTACCAGTGGATTACCATGCCTAATGCTGCAACAGCACAGTTAGCCAAGACCAAGGAAATGAACATCCAGACAAAGGTAACTTTTGAATCTGGACTCTACAAAAAACGTTTCCAACTAGACTAAATGTAACAATCAGTGTTTTGGTAAAACCTTCCCTTCCAATTTTAATTACCCCTACTAAAGATTCAACCACATCATAGCAAAACAAGAAGCTGTAGGACTAAAACTTAAGGATTAGTCTGACCTTACAGACCAGAATTGGCCATCAATTGGTTCTTGTCCCCTTTACTTTAATGGCAAATGACAGTGATTTAATTAGCAGTTCAAATTACATTACCGACACAAACTCTACTCTTAGCAATAAATGCCTTAAAAATTACATTACTTACATACAACTCTCCAGTGAGTGCTGCTGGTTTAGTGATAGCTGTGTACTGCTGTTTTCCCAAGCCCACAGATTTACGATCAGCATAAGATGGTGGCGTTGTTATATAGTCTTTGTAAATTCCTACAGCTGCTTGTTCAGGAGATAGCTCTCCCATAAGTCTCGTAAGTGAACACTGAAGTAAATCTAGTTTTTGACTTGATTCATGAAATCTTCTTTCAGCCTGAAAAATCATAGACTTGTTAATAACTATATGCAGCCACATTATTAACACTGCAGTAGTGCTGGCAGCAATAAAATCTCTTTCTACCTGTATTATCCAGGCTGTGTATAGCTCCTTCCTGCTAAATTTCAACAAAAGAACATGTAGGAAGATAATGCTAAACTTAAATATCTGGGTTTCTTTCTCTGGAACCTAATGCTTCTTTTACATAATCAATTTTGAAAATTTAACTACCCTCTCTCTCTATTATCACTGTCTGAGATACAGTAATTTCAATTAAGATAGAAGTCCCTCCTCTCCAATAAGTGTACATAGTTAAGTGCCCTAGAAGCTTTACTCCAACTAACACACTGTCCCTAACAACGCCATCACTACATGGTCTCTTGGAACTCAAAGTTAAACCACTGCCCTGGTCTTCTGTGATTCAAAGATTTCTGGACACTTAAGAAAAGTTCAGAGAGACTCAGCCTATGGAGCTACACTTGATCTCATCCATGCTTTGACTGTGTTATGCATAACCAGTTTCCCAAGTACATAATTATGTACTTCTAGGATTCATAAAATTCATGCTACACTACACTCTAACAACATTTGTTATTGTATAATTTCTTTACAAATAGGGAAAGAAATTCACGAACTGCCTTGAATGTGACATTTTTGTAATATAGTTAACAGCACCTTGTGAATTTCTGGCATCTAAGGAATGTTCCACACTTACCTCCACTAAGCCTTTCTTATCATGACCAGACTTTTGCAAAAACTTGATCATATTTTTTGCACCCTGAATTACTCTAGATTCAATTTCAATGTGATGCCGTACATCTTCTATTCTAAGTTCCAAAGGTGAAAGTCCTAACCCTGGTGCAGCGTTCTCTTTACCACTGGCACTACCAGATAACACTCTGTCGTCCCTTCCTGAGGGCATGCCCTGCTGTTGTTCCCGCAGGAGTGCCATTCGAATAATTTCAATCTTTGTTTTAGAGTCCTCTAGCATTTGCTGAGCCTCCGCAATGAGTTTACTGTCTTTTTTCTTTGATCCAGCAGCATTGTACATTGCTAACATGTTTTCTGCTCCTTGCTTGACTTTCATTTCCACAGCGATTTGTTTCTTCAAGGACTCAATCTTATTGCTCCCCTCCGATTCATTTTTCTCACCATCTGTCCTGTCTGGTGACAAGGCATTATCATATTCAGCTGCAAGACAAAAGACAAAGTATAAGATTTGTGGCAATAGATTCTCCCCAATTACATTGTACCACAACCCTGTGATTACTTTAACTTAAATATCTATACCTCTCTGAAAAAGTTTTTCAATGCAGAACCATAGACAACTGGATGATTCTTCTTATATTATTTTTTTAAAAACAGGTTTTCTTTTATTGGTAAAAAGGAAACAAATAGCCTAAATAAATGTACCATTCATTTTCTCTTACATCTTTTAAAGTAGGAAGTTACATGTATAAATATCTATACATATACATGTATGGCAAGAATTCATGATGTAATTTATTTAGAAAAACTGAAGTGAGAGTCAATGAGCATTAGCAAAACTGAAACTTGCAAGATCCACCCAAGCCTTGAGGTAAATTCATGAACAAAAAATTGATCGTCATTGACAAAAATTTGTAGACTATTACTAGTTGTGACTTTAAATTACTATTAGTCAACACTACAGCATAGCCTGATTTTTCTGTCAGCAAACAGTAAAGAAGACATGGTCAAGTTGACCGTTACTGCCAAAAGAAATGCTTGAGTGGTTAATTAAATTACATAGACAATGTGCATGATTAGAGATCAAATCTACAATTTTACACAATTTTAGACACAAATTAATTTTCCCTTGAAAAGTAACATGCCTGGAAGCCTTGCCAATTATAATCCATCAAATTATCTTGCTTACACACAATATGACCAAATATGCCCCAGCTGAAACTGGGGAATATCTGAGTGATATTTTCCAATTTAAGAGGTAATAAGTAAAAATACAGGTGCGTGTACTCAAATGCATGTATTTGTCCTTGGACATTAGCTGTTTCTTACTGCTCACAGTTTTCTAAGAGCAAAGCTCCAGGAAAACTGTTTCTTCTAACAGACAATGTCTGCAAACAAATACATGTATCCAAGCCTATTTTCACTCTGAACGGAGGCTATTGTTCAACTGAGTGTCGTAAAACGAAAACTAAAACCAATTTAGTTACCAGTTAGACCACTCAGTCAATCTCAAACTATAGTAAACCAATGACCCCAAAACCAAAGTAAGTGCCTGATTACTTTCAGGTCAATTGAAAAGCACTCTATTTCCAACAGAACATGATGAGTGTCTACATGTAGTAAATAATTATGCCCATACTATACACTATAAATTAGTCAGAGTGCAGTTTAGGATAAAGCTTTACAAATTCAAAAAAAAATCTTAATTTCTCATGATTCTTTCCTACACCTTTTGGTGGTAATGTACATTAGAGTAGCTGGTAAAAATTAAAAATTATGGTTCACGTAAATGCATAACAATGTACCAGCAAATGTTGCTATTGTAAGATTTTAGGTTGACTAACTGCTGTCAAGACCAAGATGATGGATACACTTGAAATGAAGTTGACAAGGTATCCCAAATCTTAGCATCCTGGAAAAGCAAAGACTCTTGGAGTGAGAGGCACTAGTAAGTATGAAATAATGGCTAGAAAATGTCAGCCATTTACACCACAATAAACCGTTGTTTGTTTTGTAAATCCTGTATAATCCACCTTGATGACCTAGGACAAAGTGTGCACTAGCACTTTTTAAGTAATCAACACTAGTTAGTGTCTCAGAAGTAACGAGATAAAACTCCACACTGATTCTAGCTTTATGGTAGCCCTAAGGTGAGGTAAACAAGTTGTGTCAAAATTACAAACCCCACAGCTGTATTCTTCAGGAATTAACTGTCACTAAACCTAGCATATATAACCTAAAAGGGAATACAAACTCATGACACAATCTCAGTCAGCTTAATAGAATCAAGGAAAACAATAAAAAACCCTTGATCTATCAAATCCAAATTTGGTAGACTTTCTGTCAACTCCTATTAGCGAGCGGCTAGTTAGCTGGCAATAAACTTGGCGGAAACTAATATTTCCTCCAAGTAATGAAAGATTCGGTATACGATCTAAAATTTATTATCACAAATTCAGGCAACGCAAATATTAGCCTGTAAGTGTGTTTAGATTACACAGTGAGACGAAACGAATGAAGAGAAAAACTCATTACAAGAGGCAAAGTACAAACAAAGGATCTTCCTTCGATCAAATGTAAACAATCCATGGTTGTTGTCACAAACACAGGCCAGGAGGATTCAAATATTTAAAACTACTTGACAGTAGCGAAACTAACAACGTAATTGCACGAAAATCCCTCAGCCATCAAAAGGAAACGCTTACAACAAAGCCGTAACTTTTTTCAATAGTTTGCGGCGAATAGTCCATGAAAAATTAACAGTCCCAAAGGGTGACGATTTAAATACTTTAACAATGTTCAAGTGTGTGTTGCGATATGCACCAAGTAGCATATTCACGACTGAAAAAATATATCGAATACGATAGCCTGAGGTTATTGTAAACTTTGAACTTTAAAGTAATGAATTTTTGCTTCTTTTGACGAAAGTTGAGATTCGTTTCCGAAACGCATATGAGAATTCTTTAATTCCGTCAAAAATGACAGTCATTCCTCAACACGGAATATCAAGCAGTACTTATCAAAAATATAGCATGCTTAAGAGTTGTAAATGGGTAATAGTAGACTGAACGAATTGTGCTGTGTGTAATGTTCCGTACAAATACAAGGCTATCCAAAAGAAAGATATCAGTATAATAACAATATGATTAACTCAGAGCTTATTTTTTCACAGGTTGTACTGTTCAGTCAGAGTTTATCTCGCCGCAAATTTACCGACTATTAGAGGAAACGACCAAACATTTTAACCCAAATCAACGACTTCATCTTAACTTCTTGCCTCTAATGCACAAAAAATGGTACTTCAAAATAACACGACAAGTCCTCATAAACAGAGGAGGAAACTTCTCCCTGTCAAGAGAAATGAACAAGTGTCATTTCTCGACGCAACGAAATGCTTGCCAGCTAGTGAACAAGTTGTCACGGAATGCTATTAAGGAGGATCGTATCTGCTATCTAAAACAACAATTTATTTACTTACAAGGCGTATCTTCCGATACCCTAGCGTTGAGGTCTTGCAAATCATCGTGCAAATCTTGAAGTTTGGCAGTGGCCTCTTTTAAAATCGAGTTGCACTGCGCGATAGTTTTCTTGTCAGTGGCTACTTTCTTCAAGTTTTCTGCTCCTTCCTTTAACTTAAGCTGCTTGCGAATTTCGGTTTTTATTGCCTCCTTAGATTGTTCAAGATCTGTCTTTAAAAGCGTTTCCGAGCCAGCTCTTTTCATTTTGGCATGATGGTCGTCTGATCTGCTAGTTCGTCTGTTTCGACCTCCATCATACTGCAAGATAAAGATAGATGTAAACCCAAGGTTTGGAATCAATAATCAACGTCAAAGTACGCAAACTATATAAAAATTTCGACCACTGTTACGATCGTCTCACCATCATGACTCCTCCTTGACTCATTCTACACTCATGGAGTCGAAGAAACGCCTGCAAATCTGCAACAGTCTTGAGTCAAGTTGTTGAACTCAACCATGACCGGCCATAGCTTGTCGGCAAAGCCAAAGTAAACAACGATACAGCAACTTGGAGACCGAAAAACGGCCAAGAATAAAGAACCAGGGCAAGGAATAGATTCTAATCTTTGTTATGGAGGATCTTCAATGGCTCAAGGAGCTACGGAGAACAAAAAATTGACTAAAAATAGAAAAGAATCGTTGAAAAATCTCGGATACCAGAGTGGGGTAACAACCGAAGAAGCTTGTTCGCAGCGCGAAGTGTTTGTTGGGACGGCCTTCAAATTCACACGTGACTTGACAGCATTACAGAAATACTCTGCAAATTTCGCGGTATTTCTAAACAAGGAGGAAATAAAATGAGTGTTTACTTCACGGTTTGTCTCAATCAGACTAATTTCCTTCTAAAAAATCAAATTCACTAACATACCGCTAGGTAAAAATGGCTAGAAAAAGGAGTCCGGATGGGAAAACTTATGTTGTGGTAAACCGCTGCCCAATACAGACCTAAAACGCGCCAAAATTTAAGGTTGTGAGGGTTGTAATCAAAAAACAGAACGTGAGAAAGTTTTCTTCCCGCTAAAGTCAAGTTTCTCACTGTTGCAACGGATGATTGTCGCCCGTAATATATTTCAAAACCATTCTAGCGATTAACTGACGTAGCTTAACTCAGCTTTAAAATGTGTGGGAGAACAGCCTGGTATGGCAGCAGTTGTCATCACTGAAAATAGCAACTGGAAATTAAGTTATTTCCGAGCGAATGCACCGGCCTTTGTTTTATCAATAACTGTTTGTCTTTGTTCTTTATTCAGTACACTAGCACCCGATGAATTCCCAAAGGCATGTAGATACAAAGGCAAGGACGGAAAGATCCAAGAACCGGCCTGGCGTGATGGCGGTGGAAAATATTATCCGTCGTACAACATTAGTCCGCAATCTTTCACGTGAGTCTAATTATGTTAATCTCAAGCGTGTTATTTAATTTGTTTACTTTGTGGGTTGTGAACGAGTGCTCTTCTAAAAAATGTTAGGAATGCTGTTGTCACTTGTAGACTTGTCACAGAATGAGGAAGTTTCATTCTATATTTCCTTGATACCCTTAAACTCCAGACCTTATAAGCTTAATCTTAATAATATTTCTTATGCAAAAATTGCTCTTTTTTCCTTGTCACCGGTGTTCCCAGTTCAGGGTGGCATAGCAAGAGATCCTGTCCAAGTTTTCTTTATAATTATCATTTGTGCTAAAATAACTGCCCCAGTTCCCCAATCGTTACTCTACCCCTTCACCCATCCTTACCCGCTGGATCCGGTACACACCCAATAACAAAGTATGAAGCAAGTAATGTATGACCAAAATCATTGTACTATGCATATATTTCTTGTTCAATTCTGTGCATGTACTCATCACTTTCCTGTGTACTTCCTGGAATTAAAACAGTAACCAGGCATACCTTCAAGTAATTGCTGACAGTCCTGAGTGAGACATCAATGATTAATCAGTGGTTAATCAATGAGTGATATTACTCATTGAGTACTGCCAATAATAATTGATGAGCAATCGAACAATGCTCTCCACATGCACAAAATGTTTAGTTGTTGATTTCATTGATTAGTTTCATGGGTCTTCAAATGGAATAAAATCTATAAAATCCACAAATAAATACAACAAGTTTTGATGATTTCAAACTTTATTTTCAATAAAATTTATTTTAACCTTGTTTCCTGCCAATAATGCTAATGATATGCTGGGTTCTTTGTTGTGCCATCACTGTCTTCTGTTCTAACTTCTTGAATCAAACTTTTCCCATTCTTAGTGTTAGGAAAAGTTTAGAGAAATTGAGATAGCATGGGCTACAAAGCATTTTTTGAAGTTACCAGTAACTGCTGAAACTGGGTGTCTTTAAAACCCAAATAGTGAACAGCGTATAGTCGCGAATAGCGAACAGCGAATAGTGGCAAATGGCGAATAGCGAATAGTACGAATAGTGGTGAATAGTGGCCTTAACACTTTGCGGAATAGGAAAACACAACTCAAATAAAATATGCATGAGAAATGCAGCAATCAAAA
>OMLO01001176.1_pt1 | contig 19633 bp, 16 predicted proteins | sample 1674811 | NCBI WGS metagenome assembly OMLO01 (sample SAMN06265003, study PRJEB25207) | coral metagenome | isolation source: Coral host | place: Mexico:La Bocana,Puerto Morelos, Mexico | collected 2008-11-13 | reverse complement strand
GACAAGTGCCTCACCACATCATTCCAGGCTGAATGTTACATTACAAGCATGACATGTGTTAGAAGTTTAGAAGCATTGCAGCATCACTGCATCAGAATGAAAACCATCTTATGTAAGCCTTTGATGTGATATTCCATCAGTGTGACAATTCTCAACCATGACCAGGGCCTTTGTTTTACCTTGTCTTGACTGTCCTGTGTGCACCTGAGTTGAAATCACATATCCTCTATCAGTGACCAAATCATCAAAGTATGAGTTTGAAATCAAGTTCCTCCACGTATTTGATCTCATTTCACATCATATCTTAACACAACCTACTGACTCAGATCATCTTTTGCATCCAATCCCATTAACATACTGTGTCATGTAATGTAATTATCATTATTGTCTAGTTTCTCTCTTTTTGTTATGATACAATGATGGATAGATATATTATTTGTATCGGTATGTAGGTATGTTACATACAGACAGACATATCCAACCACACCCAACATACATTGCCATAGCCTGCCATCCTAATTTGGCAACTAAGTTCACGTGATTTTGGGATGGCCCAAAGCCGTGGCCGAGTCTACATCATCATGGTCCAGACCGAGCTAGGCACCAAAGAAAGGCTGAAGGAAATATTTGAGAAAATCCTTCCAAATCTGATTTTGCCAGGGTTCAAGCAAGGCGAATGCATTGTACCCCATGCCCGGAAGTATGTTAAGCAAGTTTTGAGGATGAACAATTGGTCCCCTACAGTACCACCTCCTTCACAGGACAGGGTTTCCAAACTGCCAAGCCCCCCAGCAAATTGTTGGGAAGTTGTTGGTTTTTATTTTGGGGGAAAAACAGAATTTGTGAGGTGATTTTCCCTTTCAGAGCGGTTTAGAGCGGTTCAGAGCGGTTCCAAATGTGTCAGAGCTATTCCTAAATTTGTCAGAGCTATTCCTAAATCAAAAGGGGTTTTCCCAGAGCTATTCCTAAAAATCAATTGTGTTTTCCCAGAGCTATTCCTAAAGGAAAGTGTGTTTTCCTAGGTCGGTCTACCTCCTAAATCCCACTTCCACTTCCCAAACATTCCATGTTTTCAAGGACGGTACCAGATCTTCTACAATTGTTGGGCTGGCTAAGAAAGCCAAGAAGGAGTTGAGGCTGGGAAAGGCTGGTGGCCCAGTGGTCTACTCACGAGTGTATTCCCACTTGTTGGATGGGCTGGGATTCAACAAAAGGGAGAAAGAAGCCTTGGATTTGAATTTTGGGGCTTTGCAGGTCACTTGGATTCAGGAACGGGGAAACTGTTGAAGTAGTGCCTTCCAAAGTTCTTATGATGACTAACTACTAACAAACAGTTGTCCAAGTGTATCAAGGGTACACATCAAAAGCAAATATGAGATTATGATTCCAAATTCCATTTTATAAAATGAAATGGGGCTGGATCTTACTGATTGATCTAGCTTAGCATATTTAATTCTGTTTTACTTGATACTCCAATCCTAACTTATAGTTTTTCTGTTATCCTTTATCCTTCTATATATAACTTCTAACTTAAGTAAAAGTTAACATATTTGTTGGGGACTTGACAGATATGATATCCTGAGGAACCGCTCTCAACCGTTCAGAGCCATTCCTAAAGGCAGTTTTAGGAATAGCTCTAAACCGCTCTAAACCGCTCAGAACTATTTATAAAATTTCATGGCGAAAATAATTTTAGGAATCGCTCTAAACCGCTCTAAACCGCTCTGGAGCTATTTGAAAAAATAGCCAAAAAATCCAAATAAATTTAGAAATAGTTCTCAACCGCTCTAAACCGCTGAGAGCTATTTCTAAAACTGATTTTAGGAACCGCTCTAAACCGCTGAGAGCCATTCCTAAAGATACCTATGTTGTGATATATCATGAAATCTTTTTTTAATAACTTATACTTATACTTATACTTATACTTATACTTATACTTATTCTTATACTTATACTTATACTTAACTTTTAATCATTCTTTAACTTATGTATATATCTAAAACTTTTTTGTATTATAGTCTATATAATTATATATATTTATTTATCATTTTTTAATTCATGGAATTTCCAACATAACATAACTTCACATGATAACATATAATATAAGAAAATTCAAAATACTTACAATCAAAGAAGCAACCCGCATTTAATATGTCAACAACATATCTCACCAAATCATTTCAGCTATCTCATATCTTAACATATCTTCACATATCGATGAAACAACATAAAATATCAACATAACTTAACATACCATTGAATCATGTATGTAACAACCATAACAAAACTCAATGGTACAGTATGTATGTTACGTTCACACCATGCCCAAAATTCAACCATGATACAGTTCAGAGTTCATGTTACATCATCATATCATCTACATTAAACACACCTGCAACCCATGCCACCTTCCCTAAGGCGAATGGAGTCGACCCAGTGAAGATGCACTGCATCACAGACGTGGGCCGTAGGATCCCCAGTGAGGGGTTGTTTTGCTGGAACTTTTGCATCTTTTACCTATCTTTTATAGGCAGGCTTGGTGGATTGGTGTCACTCTTTTGGAATCATGAAATGCTTCACCTGTTACAAACTGGAAAAACGCCTTACCTTACTTGGATGATGATTCCCAATCCTCTCTATTTTTTCTTTTGCACACAAATCTTTGCCTCCAACATTTTTACACAGAACAATGACAAGACAATACGACTACTATTTTTGATTTCATGATCATTGATTTGATTTGATCATTAATACGGATGATTCACTGATGATAATGATACTGCCTTTATTTACTTACTTACTGACTAGTTCTTTTTTAATGAACACCGAACTATACTTTACTAAACAGAATTCTACATTTGACTAGTAGCCTGTAGCCTGCTATTATATACCTACAGCCTACAGCCTACAACTACAAGTAGACAGTTAGTACCTAGCCTTTAACCATTGTTACCTTACATTTGCTAAAGCCATCACTTTGACTCTGCCTTTGACTATTTTTAACTTTCTTAATTCTGACATGACCAGACTTTGACGAATAGACTATGATTGGCAGGGCTTTATCTAGAAGTTTGACTTTTGTTATCTTCTTGAAACATTTGATATATGGAATGATCACCCATGGCCCCAATCAGTGAGCTAGTTTCCAAGGTTCCTTTGGGCGAAGGGCAATCTTTCAACAGACTCTCAGTGCAGTGACATCGTTCAACAAACTGTATGACTTCGTGGAGAAAGATTTGCTGTCTGCTGAGGACCAGCTCAATTTTGTGGAATCTCTTTTTTTGAATTTTCACCCAATCACCTAAACCAATAGAACATTTGGATTCGAGGCCATTGTCTAGTTAATGTGAATTTAGCAAACTCTTAGTTTGGCCTATGGGCCTATGAGTCATGAGTCATGACTGCACAACACATCAGGTCAAGAAATCCCAGGTGCATAATATACTTTATCTATCTGTAAATTCTTTACCTTACTTGTGCTTTTTGGTATTTGATATGAGATTTGAATTGTGAGATTCATGATTCATGATCTCTTTCTTTGACAACTGCCATTCTGTGAAAGACCCAACAACATTTCTTTTTACAGCCCAGCCAGCCTGAAATTCAGAATTCTTGATTGACTAACTTAAGTTTCAGGTAGACCATGGACTCATTACATTCAGTATTTACACCATACTTAAATACATTTATAATACTCATCACTTACATACATCGGTGGGTCTATCTTTCTGAAATAGTGCTCCCTTCCAACACAACTTGCCCGAGGACCTTCTATGCTTGCAAGGTTTTGATATTGCGAAGCTTCGCACCCCCGGTATGGGTCTCACTTACAAAGAGATCAACAAAATTGCAGGCCCAGGGGATTGGTGGCAATAGTCCATGGGGTTGAATCCTGAGTCCATATATACTGCCTGGTTACATGTTACATGTTCTTAGTTTTAGTCTCTCTGATAAACATATTGAAAATAATCTAAGTGATTCTGCTACTGGATACTCATGACTCACTAGTCGAGTCATGTGAGTCATTTAATACACCAGGGTGCCATCACTTAAAAGATGTTTGCATATCTTGCAATGATAGATAGTTATGAGTTATGAGTCATAGTCGTAGTACACAACAGTCATCACATCTCAGCACTGAAGATATCAGTACTCAGATGAAGCAAACAATGGGCTTTGGCTTTGGACTAAAGATGTTTGACCTTGAAAAATACTGACCCCTAGGCCCAGACCCATAGTTCTACCATGTTCAAAACAAGGGTTGTTGCCTACATTAGTGCAAACAAACTTCAAATAATATAATTTAGTACAGTACAGATGTAGTATAGACTAGACTTAGTTTGAATGTAAATGATATGTGATATGTATGTTTGTTTGTATATCTTTTTTGAAAATAATAATGACAATCAAAAACATAGACTAAAACTACAGACAATAGATGATAGACTATACTTTATTAGTCAAATCAACCATGGTCATGGTGCATCATATTGACTGAGGCGAGGCAATGTCCCCTCCAGTTCTTGGCACTTTGCTTGGGCTTTGCTGTGGAATGCTTCTTCCCAACAGGGACTTTGTTCCACCCATCCCACGGGATCTGGGCAAACCATTGCAGGGAGATGAGTTTGTGATGTTGCAGGGAGAGCATTGTGTTGGGCTTACTGGGGTGTATATCTACGGCCATGTTCCAGGATTACACCAACATGAGCACTGTGCTGGTTGTTCAAATACATTCCATGACGATGAGGCAGCATACATTTGGGTTGGTAAGGATGCACAGCCTTATCACTACCATGAGGTTTGTATGATCCTACACTGTAACACGCAAAAGGCAGAATACAACACACTGGATCAGGTGAGAGCTTTGCTCAGTGCCACTGACAACCCCAAGCTGTTGGAAACCCTTTTTGATTTGGATGATCTAAGTCGGGATGCTACTTGGGAGATTGACAGTACATCGCCTGAAGAAGCCCCGGTTGATCCTACTCTTCAGGCAGAATTTAGGCCATCAAAGAAGTGTAAAACTGTTTAGACAAGCGAGAGAGAATTCTCAAGCTGGCTGGAGCCTTTTTTGGGGTAATGGCAAGATGCTCCCCAACTCATGGAGCTTTTGCCTTACAAGATTTCTAGGTTCATGTCCAGTTTTGCAAAACTTGTATTTATGAGTCTAGGAGCCACTAGTGCACACTTCTTTAAATGAAATAGTTAACTGCATATCATATCATCAAATCATATCAGATATGATTTGATCATTGATTAAATACTGACGGAATGGATTTGAATCTGAATCTTTAAATCATTCCAAATCATTCCATTCATTTCAATTTTGCAAGTACAGTACTGGGCAGGGCCTGCAATCTTGTGTTTGGGGATGTTCAAATGCTGACACAGCTGACAGCACTGATCAGAATCGTGTTGTCCAGACATGTGTTACATTAAACTTTAATTTGGGAAAGTGGGTCATCATCGCTGCTGGAAGCAGCTGGTGGCCAGTCTACAAACAAACATCAGAGGAGTCCATGTCAAGTGAGCACGGATGAATTATAAATGACATTATCGTCATCGCTATCAATCTGTGAATTATTGGATGGGACAAAGAGGGGAGGGAAATTGGTCGGTGTCTTTTTCTTCTCATGTTGTGGCTTCATGATGTGGACTGACAAGAACATTTTTGATTAATGTATTAATGCTTCATCTTCCTGGATGTGCCATTGTGAACTCTGATTGACTATGACTCAGTGATCCATGGAATCCATGGTATTGTCAAATACTTTTTGTTGATTCATTTGGATTGCTTCCTCATTTATGTTACTATTACTATGTTGAGTCTGTGACTATGAAATGCCAATATTGCCACTTATCCATATCGGTATCCGTAAGTTATATATGATATGTAATGTACGTTATGTGGAAAAACATGTAGCCGTTTTTGTCAAACGTGAAAGCTTAATTGCTGGTCAAGCCTTGGGTTTTTTTCTTGTCTCAGAGGGCAGGATGGATGAAACTTCGGATGCTTGTGCTTTGTGCAAGCAAAACTTTGGTTCCCAGGATGAGGAGCTTTAGGGCCTTTGTTCCATTCTGGCAGGGCTTAGACTACCTAATCTTACCCCTTCAAAAAGGTGTTGGTTTCCATTTCAAATTTCATTCAAGCAAGAGAGATAGTGAATCAAGTCGAATCATATATGAAAGTGTCTTATGTTACAGTATATTACAACATAATATTTCATATCATTCATATGCTAGTTATGGTATACATACATACAGTACATTCATATTTTGATACTTAATACAAACAGTACTTACATATGACATACAAACAGTACTTACATATGACATACTTACAGTACATACATACATACATTTTACATACTCAAAACATTTTGGTGGGGTGGTCATACACTCAGATTGACAGATTGTACATGGAGAAATTACATGATTGAAGTTGACAGTATGGTAATAGTTTAGATCACTACTAATCCTGGTATGACCGGTATGTGTTGAGCAATCCTATCAACCTTTCACTAGTCACTAGCCTAACCATACAAAATCACATGACATTAAGTTGTTTTTGAGCCTTAGGTCAGATGCCACAATCAACCCAGCCCCATCCCTTTGCAGGACGCTCCAAAGGATTGTGAAAGTCCTGTGGTGGTCACCTCTTACAAGCCAGGGCAAGGGGGGTGCTGCCTGCGGTGCCACTACATTCACCGAGGGTCGTTTAAGAACTTGTCCCTGAATGCTTTGGAGACCCAGCTTACAGAGCATGCCCCCCTGAGAGAAAAGTGTTTTGGCTTCAATTTCCCCCAAGCTTGTTGCAAATGTTGTATGGTGGGAGATACTACTGGTGCAACAAATAGTCAGCCAGATATACACTGACTGACCTTGTTCTTTTTTGTTTGGATGATAGGTCCAAGGGCAGGAGGTTTTTGTCTTCAACGCCCAAAATTAGGTAAAAGGCACTTGGATCATAAATCATCAGCATCAGGTAAGTACCGGTATTTTCCAAATTTCAAATTCTGATTGCATTGAACTGTTCCCTGAACAAGTAGTACAAGTACAAGTATGAGTCAGTATGAGAGCAATGAGAAAATCAATTCCTCAACAAAAGGCATGGCTTCAATATGGAGAGACTATGGAGAGTAAAACTGTTTTTTACATACACTCGCATTCATAGTTACATACATCATATCGTTCATATAAATATATATATATATAATATATACAGTAAATTCATGCCTGCATACAATATTAGTTTTAGTCAAAATAATACAGTACATCAAATCATCTGCATTATCATCAAATAATTACATCATATCATATCATCATATCATTTCATCATTTACAGATATGATATGATACTGATACGTGTTAACATAGTTTCATACATTCATAATCATACATTACATTACATTATTGCATTACATTACATTACATTACGCTACATACATTACATACACAAAAACATAACATACATACATAATGCTACACATACATACAGGATGCAACAAACAGACCATATATATTTTATGTGGAACACTAGGAGTCAGGGTAACCATGAATGAACATTCAGTGGTACAGTTAAAGATGGCCCCTTTTTTTTCTTCTGAGGTTCCGAAGTCTTAGAGCAACTCACCTCGTGAACTGTGTGAAGAACCCACGTGCCAAGCCCCGGCATGAAAAGATTGATGTTGAACTCTTCACACAGAAGAAGGAGGAATCTTACATCGATCTCAAAGAGGACTACTGTGTTGCCTGTGCATTTTATATTTAACTGGCTGTGTTGCAAATACTGTATGTGTACTGTATGTTACTGTATGTTCATTCAAATAAAATAGTGTAGTTCAAGTTCAGTTTAGTTTACTGTAGTGCACACAATGCAATTCATTCAGAATCATCATGTAAAGTGACCTGATATGATTCATGATATGATTTGATGTTGTTTTAATTTATATTATCTCAGTCTCAAATGTATAAATTTTAAAATCTACAACATAAAATCGAATTATAGATCATTATCATATCATATCTTTTATTGTTTTTTAATGCAAAATAAAAATCAAACGGACAGTGACATGACTCATGAATGAAGGTTGAAGTTGAGTTTACATTCTGTTACATTGTTGGAATCCAATTTGTTACAGGCAACCTTCAGTGATGTAAAAATCTGAATCAGATCAGAACAATTAAAAGTGGGTGAATTTGCGAAGTACACGAAGTAACAAAATGCATGACAAATACACAATGTGATGCTTTTACTTTCCTTACCCATCCACCAACTCGAAAGTATTTGTATTCCTTATCATGTCCAGCCATCACAGGAGTTTGTTTGGTGGAGCATCGCATCTTACTTTGATGCCCATGCTCCAGAAGGTGCTCGCAAGAAGTGTCGCAACATTTCTCAAAAGAAGAAGTTCATACAAGAAGTGCTCAAGATGCCACTTCAGTTTGACCGAGGGTTGGGTTGTTGGATGTTCACCCGTGTTTTCAATTCATAGTCATTCCACTTGAGTCATGGGGAAGTTACTTGAATGAAAAAACAATGGAAAAATAGGCTCGACCTTTTGGACAGAGCAAAACAATCAAGTTAAGTTATACTGAAAAAATGTGTGTGGCTGAGTGGCAGCATAGTTTTTTCTCACTAGCAAAAGAAAATCACAGGTTAGTTTGGGTTTGGGTTCCATAGAAGGAATTTGCTGATTGCTGACAATCAAAGCAAAGTAATTGCTTCTCTAACATGGGTTTAACTTTGATTTAAGGTATGGTAAGGTAGCCAGCCTCACCAATCACCACCTATCGTTTTATGAAGTAACCAATGTCACATTGACTGATCTTCCTTCCCTGGTGAGGATGAATCTGGAGTGGAGGGTGTTGCCGTGAAAGCTCGACCTGAAGGTCAGAAATTGCTAGTGGTTGGGAAACGCTACAGCGCCGAGCAGGCCCGTCAGCAATGCCATGACTCCAAGGAGGAGCAGCAGGCAGCATTCCAGAAGCAGCAGGACAAGATGATGACTGTCCAGGGTGTCGACCAGGCAGGGTCACTAGGTGGGCACTGGTAGACAACTGGACAGAAGTGGTTGACTGACAAATGACAACCCCTGATGAGGATTCTGATTCTTCTTATTCAACAGTATTTTCCAATGGTTGCCAACCAGTATCTACTTTTCAACTTCTCATCCATTTTTTGGGTCGAGTCAGCGTAAAAGACCAGGCCTTTGCTTGGGACTAGGGCACACATTGATGAGGTCGAAAGGGTATGTATGCAGTATGTATGCTGTGCTATGTTCTTTGTTAAGTTATGTCATGTCTATACTATACAGTATTACTATTACATTAGTAGTATCAGTGATCAGTGTCAGTATCAGTCACAAACTACTACTTTAAAACATAAAAAGATATAGTACAGTTTGTACAGTCAATAAAATTTAGTAATATCAATACAGTACTGTACAGCTCTCACTCTTCCATGATATGATATGTAACATATCATATCAGATCAATCATATCAAGTAACAAAGACTCAAAGATGATAATTTTGTATATAATATGATAGTATATGTTAAATTAATCAAGAAAATGGTAACCAAAGAAAAACCCATCCACTTTTCTGTGTGTTGGAGTCATCGTGTAGCAGTGTGCCAAAGTTCTGGTTCCAGGACACTCATGTAAGAGTGCAACCCTGTACATAGCAAAAGTTCCATGCCAAACACCCTATGCCCACACTATTAGTTCTTCATTGGACCCTGAAACACACAGTGCACCAATTATATAGACTCATCATATGACTCACAGCCACTATAGACTATACATAGAGACTATTTACAGACCATGCAATGCCATTTTTCATTATGAATAATATATGCTTTTCTGGAAAGAGGCCATTCATCTCAAAGTAGTTTTCACTTAGCACATTCCAATGTAGGTTTGTCGCCTACTCTTTGCATTGCGGGACACAGATGTACTGCAGTCGTTTTTGTTGATGGCCTTTGGAATTAAATTAAAGGCATTTGGAATTTGATCTTTAATCCTTCCAGTCTGTTTCTTGGGCTGACTTTGTGAAACCTTTTTTCCTAGATTCTTCCTAGTTTCCAGAGAAGTTCCCCACAATGTACAGCTTCCTCCAGACTGCTTTTGTGAGGCCGACATGGAGAAGGCCCTCAGGGCTGCTGAGGAAGATGACAGTTCAAGTTCATCATCCTCATCATCAGATTCTGACGATTCTTCTGAATCCAGCTTTGGTTTGAAGACTGCAAAGAAGCCCAAAGCCAAAGCCAAACCAAAGCATAGAAAGCCTGTTCAGCCTCCTCAGCAGAAGGATACCATCAAGGCTCAGCCTGAGGAAGCGAAGGAGCAGGCTGAAGACAACAAGCCTGATGCATCTGTGGTTCCATCCATATCAGAAGTCAAGTCAGAAAGATCAGGTGCCTCAGGGGCCGCAAGGGCTGACAAGCCTTTGACTCCCTTGGCACTCATGGACAAGGCCAACTCTTGCTTCAAAGGAATGGAGCAAATCACAGCATGGGCCCTCTACCAGGGGGTGAAGAGCAAGGATGTGGATGGCAAAATTGGCCGAAGCCTGGATGTCACTGCCAAAATGGAAGCTCACAGAGCCAGTGACCCTGCGATGGCTGAGCTGGCCGAGAAGCTGACTGGAGAAGTAGACCGGGTTTCACAGCAATCTGAACTCTTTATCTCTTTGAGTTCTCCTGCGGATCTGGCCCCTACATTGCAATCCAAAGCCACCATGGTTCTCGAGATTATCAAGACTTGGAAGCTTGAGGAAACCACCGCTTTCTTGAGTGACATTGCCAGGCGCACTTGTGAAGGGCTCATTTCTTCACAAGGCAAGGATCGCACTATGTTTGGTTTCCTATCTGCGAAGAACAATCTTGGCTGGGATGGCTTTGGCCTTTCCATGGTGAAGGACTCTTTGCAGAGTCAAGAGCAAGATTGTCTTCAACTTGTGGCCTCCATCCAGCTCAACACTTTGAACTTTTTCATGGACAAGCTGAGAAATGTTGGCGATAGCTTGGCTCCCATTTTGGAGTCCATCCCCAAGACATGGTACATGCCAGAGCTTTGCAGGACTGGAGTTTAGATGGGGTTATGGATCCTGATATACTGATGATATACCGATATACCGATATACCAATGTAAGTTAGATGACATGACATTACATGTAGTTGCAACCATACACTCACATAGTTACATCACATACACAGTCACATACATACAGACATACCATACATGTTTCATACATCATACATACATAGTTACATACATATCATATGTTACATATGTTTCATACATGCCATGTATGACATAGACAAGATAGACAAATAGATAGGCAATGACACATTGATAGACGAATAGATAGATAGGATTCAATTGGAAGATACAATAGGATTTGATAGATGATAGACTGACATAGTTAGATAGATAATAGATATGATATATGGTATTTGATTTACAATAGATTGGTTGATTGATTGATTGATTGAATTTATAGATAATAAATCAATCATAAAAAGATGATATGATTGATTTGATATGATAGAAAGAGAGATAATAGATAGATAGATAGTTGATAGTGAAATGTTTTTCCTAATTCTATATGTCAATATCAACCTATCTATCCTTCCATCTATTTTTGTTATCTATCTATCTATCTATCTATCTATCTATCTATCTTTCTATCTATCCATCCATCCATCCATCCATCTATCATCTATCTATCTATCTATCTATCTATCTATCTATCTATCTATCTATCTATCTATCTATCTATCTTTCCATCCATCCATCTATCCATCTATCCATCTATCTATCTATCTATCTATCTATCTATCTATCTGTCTATCGTTCTATCTGTCTATCTTACGCAAAACAAAATCACTTTAATGTACCATACTTTTCGCTTTTGACCATTTACCGTTACCACAAACAAATTCCACCAGGTCTCATGGCCAATTCTTTTCAGGAGGCCTATCCCTGGAAGTTCAGCTTTGACATGGACTTGCTTAGATGAGTCATTGGTGAATGATACAGGCATCATTACCAAGTCCCTGGTTGACATGCAGCGGTTCCTGGCATGCTCATTGGTGCATTCCAGCCCTTCTCTCAGCAACAATGTCAAAACTGGGTTCAAGTTGATCGTGGCAGCAACAAGTGTCTCCGCCCGTGTTTCCCTTGTGATCAAGTCCAATGCGACCTTGAGGAACCAAGAGTGTTTTTTTAACATTCGTTGCCACTTCTAAAGTTTAACCATTACATCATGGGCACTAGTGTAGGTCCCTTTTGTTGCCATCCTTCCTTGAAATGGACCTGGGCTTCCACCACACATTTCATGCTCAAGCTAGTTTGGTGAATCTAGGTGATGTCAGGGTCAGAGTCATAGTCAAATGCAGATTCCGATGCATAATGAAATGATGCGTGATGACAATGATGGGATGGTAAATTCCAACATATCATCAATCATCGAATCATATCTATCATTATAGTAACTTGACTAACTTATATCAAATAACATATGATCCGCTGATTCGCTGGTATGATATATGTTACATGTTGTTATATGTTTCTTTTTAATCACTTAGCCGTTCTTCAAAAACCATCCCCAGCATGCCAAATTCATTGGGCAGGACCATGTGGCAGAAAGTCATTGACGCTGCCAAACAAGCATTGGATGCTAAGGGTGCTTTGCTAAAGGCTTCTGAGCTTTGTGGGTCACTGAATGTTCTTGAGAAGTCGCTTGTTGAAGGTGAACACCCTTGCTCATGGAAGTGGGTGGCTGTCTCCCAGGTGGACGATGTGCTCACTTTGCTGGAGGCTGCATCAAGTGAGCTGACATCTGAGCAATCCTCATTGCTTGCCAACCTTCAGGATGGCAAGAATTCAATTGTTCAGCAGGCCCCAACGCTTGAAAAGGAAGTGCCAGCTTTGGAAGCATTTCTGCAGAAGCAGTGGCTGCCTGGACTGGAAAGTCCGATTGACGAGTACTTCAAGCTAGCCACTGAGGAGAACTCAGAGCAGTTGTGGAGGAACAGCACCGGTGCAGGCCAGGTATTCCAATACTGCACTAATTCCATGTTCCAACTGTTTCCTCTAGTATGTATGAATGTATCTGAATTATTATGATTGACTGATTCACAAATATTTTTTGGTGTTTGTTTTTCTCAGGATATGCTATGCTTGCAAACCCCAAAGTCAAGCTAGAATTCTTCATGTACAGGAGCCTGAAAATTTGTGGAACCCCTGTAAAAAGTAGTAGGGTAGTGTAGTAGTAGTAGTAGTAGTAGTAGTAGTAGTAGTAGTTGTAGTAGTAGTAGTAGGAGGTTGTAGGCGGTGTTAGTTCATATCAATTGTATGGTATCTGAATTTCAATCTGTATTATTTCAAACTTTCAGTAAACTTACAGTTTTATTTCATGCATATCATATATCTCATATCGTCATAGCATTTCATTCTTTCATTTCACAGCATGCGTATTGTTCAATCGTCGATTGTTTTGTACTGTTTACTTTTTACTTGTTGAATCATCAGACATTAAATGTCATATAAAGTCATTTCAGTCATTTCACAACATTTGACGTTTGACATATGACATATGTGACACATATGAATCAAATATCAAATATCAAATATCCAATATCAAATCAATCATCATGAATATGAATCATGAATCATGAATCATAATCATATTTTCATTTTCATAATATCGAATCACAACCTACTATCAAACTGATTCTTTGTTAAACCACACTGATATTTCATATCATCTCAGTAGTTGTATCTAAGCTAATGAATGATAGAATTTGATTTGATGATTTGATGATCAATGATGATGTGTTGTTTTACAATGAATCAATCTTTCATGATTCATGTTTTTTAGCAAAACAAACCTCGAACAAAATTCACTTCATTGGGGAATGCAAACACTAACACAAACAACAAGACAATACAATAATTTACATACATTTTCATTTACATACAACTCAAATATCAACTCAATTTAATTTACAGTACGTACAGTTCAAGTATTCAAGCAACAGCAAAGGTATCAGCATTGGCAAAATGCACTGTGACTCAACTTCACGAAGCAATCCAGTAATGGTCTTTTGGCTGGAACTGTGTGGTGCACATGTACATGAAACTCCATACGTACATATCATACATACCATTAGCAGACAACTCTTTTGTTTGGATTTTTGGGCCATTGATGAGACAGGCACAAACATCAAACATGTGCAGTGATACAATGACCTTTTCCATTTCCCATATTTTTTCAAGAGTCTTGGGCTATGTTTCTGAGGTAATGGCCTGCTGATAGATACTCTGGTTTTGCCATGTTTGTCCCATATGTTATATGTTGTTTGCTTTCTGCCATATGTTCACTCCAGATTATTCATTGTTTGGATTTCCATTTTCCAGTTCCTTTGCAGGATTGATGAGTCTCCACATTCTCAAAGATGTTCCAGCAGAGATGGCTTTGCTCATTGTGGACGTCAGCCAGGCTTTGGAGGACTGGTCAGAAGCTGTGGCATTAACCAAAGAGCCAAAACTCTTTGTGGCTTTCTCATTCTGGCGGAAGACCCAACCAAAGGTGCAGGCAGCCCTTTCCCAATCACCCAAGGACTCAGACAAGCATTCATCATTCCTCTCAGCCATCAAAGATGCACTTGGACGTTTGGAAGTTCAACTCAATGCTGGAGTCCATTCTTACTTGAAGGACATCATTTCACAGAGTGGCATTGGCCCAGCTTTGATTGAAGCATCGAAGCGCATTGGAAGTCTGCCCCCTATGCCACCCTCTGTCATGGAGATGATGCATTCTATCAAAACTTGTCACCAATTGGCCGACCAGAATCTTTCACCAGACCAAATCAAGGATGACCATGATTGCCTCCAAAATTTGCTCCCTTCCTATGTCAAGCTTGCAGGTTTGGACGGCAAGTTTTTGCAGGATGTGTGCTCAGATCGGTGGGAGACTATTCAGACGTTCATCACGGCTTTTGAAGGCACCCTACAGCAATGGCTTCAAGGACAAAGGACTTTCATGGAGAGGGCGCTTCATGACTTTGAATCTTTCAGGCATGCATTGGGATAAGTTGGCAATCAAAAGGTATCAAAAGATCATGGTTTGGACGTTGTCATTGTTCTGTTTCTAATTGCTCAAATGCAAGTTCAATATCTAGTAGTTAGTAGCTGCCAGCATTTTTCAAAAACACCAATGAGAAATACATGTAGTCAGGCCAGTGTCTGTGTATGTCTGATGTTGCTGACCCATGTTGTTGTTTTTTGAAACAAAAAACTCATCACTCATTGACCCATCACCATCACGATCAGTTTTCATCATGATCATGATTCATGATTAATGATCATCCTGAATCATCATCATCATCATCATCATCATCATCATCATCATCATCATCATCATCATCATGGATCAGCTGAAACCCAAAGATAGAGCGAACACAATGTTTCACACAATCTTTGTTTCACACAATCTTTGTGACTGCAGGGATTCATTTATGTTTCATGATTCATGATGAACAAACTTTATTTTTTGAAGTATTGTCATATTATCAAATTGATATGTAATATAATTTGATATTATATATAATACTCTAGTCACTCTAGTCTATATAAATTTGAATGTAGGATAGGCTGTAACTGTATATCTTGTGAAACCCATGACATAAACATAGACTAGATGATGAAACCAGTTTTGAATCAAAAACAGAAATGTCAGAATGACTGACAATCAATGAGAAATAAACTTCAGGATAACACTACTGTACTTTAGACCGTGTTTCATTTGAACTTCACTTCCTGAAGAGTCTGTGGTACTTACATGTAATTACCTCCACTTGTGTGATTACATAATGGCCTCTGGGATGCCACCATTATGCTGGTCAGGTCAGTGTGGTCAAGCATCGAGACTTGGGATTTGGAACCTCTTGAATGGATCTTCAAGGCGAAACCCGATGAGAAGAAGCGAATTGAGGGCCGAATGGAGAAATTGTTGGCCCACAGGGACAGGTGTGCCAGCCTCTCTCCATTGCTCAAGAGCGTGCAAGGATCTTCCAATGTCATGAGAGATCCCATGAACTGGGGTGGGCAGCTTGTGCAAGATTTGCTTTCTGATGCTGAGGACTGGTTACTGTATACTGCTGGCAGTATAGTCAGTATCAGTATTCAGTATAATGTAAATGAATTATGAGGTGTGGACTGGTGTTGTAATGTACTAAACGACTGACATTGAATCATTGTCAACATTCCACATTCCACATTGCATTGTTTTTCGTAATAGTTTCATTTGAAATCATTGATGCATTTGAAGATTGTTGATGATCACTTCATTGTTCAGTTGTTTTGTTCCATTCCTCCCTTAGCCCATTTTATCCCATCTTCATTTTTCCATGATCTTCACCAGCCAGTCGGTGTTTTTTGTTTATCCCCTACATTGTCCAGATTTTCATTTTTATGTTAAGTTATATGTTATATGTTGCATCGAGACTCAAGACTGGTAGATTCAAATAATTCCACAACATCCAATGGCAGGAGTTGAGAAAGGATATTGCCAAGACAGTTTCCATCATGACCATTTCACCTCTCGTGGCGACCCCTAGTGAGTTCAAGGACAACATACAAGGGTACCATGCCAAGGCAATGCAGTTTGCTGCTGGTCTTGGTATTTCCAGGAGTGATTTGCCCCCAATCCTTCACCAAAAACTGGACAATTGGGTAGCTACTGGGGATCCAGATCTTAGTGCTGAGGCAGTGAAAAAAGCCAAGGGTTCAGGTGGCAAGAAAAAGCGAGCAGCAGGTGATGATGCACAGGAGAGGCCTGCCAAGAAGAAGGCAGCTGATGGTGGTGAGAAAAAACGTAAGCGTAAGGAGCAGCAGAGCTGAGATTCCTTTTTTTTTTTGCAGTTTGAATGGCATATTTTGGCAGGCAATGTGACAACTTAAATGGCACACCACACTGCACCATTCCCTTTCAAGACATCATATCAAACTTAACATATGATGTATGTATGTTGTGACTCCTCTAAACTCAGTTGATTTTTTGTAAGTCATACATACAGTCATGCAGTCATACAGTTATGGACCTGACCTGACAACATTGTTTTACTTTTGGTGGATTGGGAGATGGTGTTTGTGGTTGTCACTCTGACAATGCCTCGCGCAATGCATTGCAACTGCAATTGGGTTTAAGTCACAGCACTGCTGTGACTGTGGCCAGTAGGGTCACCAATCAAGCAGAGTTGGAGCTTTGCAAAGTGCTAGAGATGCCATAGAGGCAGTGGGTTCTGAAGATAGGTCACATTGGAAAAGGGAGATTCCGAGATTTCAGCTTAAGTAGACTTGCTGACTAACAGTATTTGGGTACACTTTTGTTTTCCCAACTGACCGGGGCATGACACTTGCAGAGCTAAGCTGCCAACTTCTTACTTTGGGAAAGAACAACATTTCGTCCCTCTGTGTGGTAAAAATCAGGGTGGGTGCAGCAAGTGGATTGCTTGAACTTTAATGGATGGACTTGGATGGACAGTCATTTTGTTTACATACAAGAGGAACATTAGAAGAAACAAAAGAATTGGTTTGAACTTCATAAATTCGGACAATTTATTTTCTTATGTTTGACCTACTGCATGTTTGTGAATTAAATTATGTTCAATGTTTCCCGGGTCATGACTGCATGTGAAGTAATATGTGATGTTATGTTGATTATGATGTTGAGATTCAATTTTGACAAGGGTGTTGTTATGTGAATGTAGCATCCTGATGTGACATGTTGTGGTGCAAAGAGTCAAAAGACCACTGACTACTACTGTATAATGTACTACTGTACTGATAGTACTGACTCCTGACTTATGTTTTCCTTCTGCTGCTGATGTTTTAACCCCCTTGGAGAGCATTCTCCCAATGAGTCATATACAAATCAAATCGGCATATGAAATGGTTGATAGGGATCCACACTGGTATGGTCCGGTATGGTGTTTGTATGTTGCAAACGTGTTTTCGTAGGTTTAATGAGTGGGAACCTGAGAAGCACTGAGCACACGTGCAATGGGACAATCATATATCATCTAGCCTCTTTGTCTGTCAGGCACTAGAGCTATTTCAAAAACTCCCAGAGGTGAGGTACTTGTAAAATCCATAGGCATCCCAAAATGCATGAGAGCTATTTCAAAACCTTCCTGGATATCTTCAGAACTATTCCGATTCCTGAAATTATTGAATATCTTCAGAGCTGGCTATTCCCAAAACATTTTTGAACTGCCTCCTTTCAAATTCAAGGGTTTCGGTATTCCCCTGTTTGTTGAAGAACACTTCTGAAAAACCCAAAGCAATTCGCGGGCAATTACGGATAGTTCAAGCAATAGCTTCTAAGCAATTCAACATACTTCAGGAATATCCCTGAAGATATTCAAAATACTTTAGGACTTTAGGAATAGCTCTGAAGAAGTTCAAAATACTTTGGGATTTTAGGAATAGCTCTGAAGAAGTTCAAAATATTTTAGGAATAGCTCTGAAGAATTTCAAAACATTTTAGGAATAGCTCTGAAGAAATTCAAAATACTTTGGGATTTTAGAAATAGCTCTGAAGAAGTTCAAAATATTTTAGGAATAGCTCTGAAGAATTTCAAAATATTTTAGGAATAGCTCTGAAGAAAGTCAAAATATCTTAGGAATAGCTCTGAAGATTTCCAGGAAATTTTAGAAATAGCTCTAATACATTTTGGGATGTACCTCATGGATTTTAGGAATAGCTCTGGGATTTTTAGAAATAGCTCTAGCACCTGACAGACAAAGAGGCTAAAGCAGGTCCTAATAAATATCCCTTAATTTAATTACAAGGTTTTATACATCCCAGGTAGTTGTTTGGGATTTCTTCTATCAACCGTTCACGTTTTTCGTTTTTCTTGCTACACCATGCCTGAAATCGCAAACGTTTTTGTTGAAACACTTGAAATGGCAAAATGGAAAAATATGTCATCCGATTCTTTTGATCACAGATTTGAAGAAATTTCCACTGTAATCTATATAAGCAACTTTTGGGAATGTCACCCAAAAAACACACACAAAAACACACATCCCTCCAACTTCCATGGTTCCCTTAAGTCTCAGGACATGCTTCCATGCCGGATCCTCTTCCAAGGATTTTCGAACCTGGACATCCAGGTGTTCTGCGCAAGGTGTCTGCCTAAAATGTAGGAAGTCAAATGGGTCAGAAAGTCTCAACGCGTTCGTATGAAAATTATGGCCCTAGCGCGACAACTCAAACTCAGTATAACTCACGTCTTGAATTTTCCAAATTCAAGGGACAATTGGGTGTACCCCTGAACAATATAGGGACTTCCCATAGGGCTTACGTTGGTAGGGGTACATCCAACTATCCCGTGAGGAATAGCCTGATGAAATTATGTACAAAGGTTACAGACCGAAAAAACAATCCAGGCAAAAGTTTCCCCACTGGTTCACGCACATGTCGTTCTCAACGATGATGACTCTTCATGATCTTCAAACCTATTATTGGATGAGCACGTGCATGAGTTCCATTTTGGAAAAACATGAGATAATATATATATATATATATACAAGTATATATATATATTCATATTATGTA
>OMLO01001175.1_pt1:10000-19633 | contig 19633 bp, 11 predicted proteins | sample 1674811 | NCBI WGS metagenome assembly OMLO01 (sample SAMN06265003, study PRJEB25207) | coral metagenome | isolation source: Coral host | place: Mexico:La Bocana,Puerto Morelos, Mexico | collected 2008-11-13 | reverse complement strand
AATTAACACTTCGTCGGTGTGTGAGTATCGAATTTTATCGATTGACCGATAAAATCGATATCGTTTAAAATCAATTTATCGATAGATATCGATTTATCGAATGATTTTCCGATATCGATTTTTATCGAATGACTACGCCGGGATAACACCATACAAAAATTTAACCCAGGGGTGCAAAATTTTCTCACGCACCCTCTTTAATAATCAATTTTTCCTAACTCAACTAACGCTTCGCCATTATGGAACTTCTAATGTTACCAGATCCACAAATTGCTGTAACACACTCAACGTAACTGTTTTGGAAGCCCCATGAAGTTTTCCGTGTGTTTCCCTCCAAGAACTGACGAAAGTGGCCAAAATCTTCTTCTTCTTTTCAGTTCCTGTCGTAAGTGCAATCTTTTCCAACAAGGAACACAAATCATAAAACGGCACCTGGGAAGCTACTTGGGCAGAAGGAATTCCCGCCATATTGAACGTAAACAGTGTCACTCTCCAACCGCCATCTTGAATTTCGGAGCCGAAAGGGCTCTGGGGCGACGACAAATTCGAAATGAATCTTGGGATGTCTTGGTTGTGCCTTGCAGTTTTGGCCGAGTTTCAGCAAAGTTTTTGATTTTCGCGAAAAGTTGTCGGAAAAGTACCCCTAAAAAGAGTCTTAGTACACTAGAACAAGCGCTCGTAAGGTCAGGAAACAACTGCGTGGTTCTTGGGAGTGCTACATCTGCATTTCTATTTGTATCCCATGGTGTCTGTTTGATGCTCATTTCGTTTAATGATGAGCGCGGGTATTTGTCACTGGGGTCCCCTTCTGGCCTTGTCAATTATTATCACTCTGTTTCTTTGTGGACTTTATTGCACCTTACTATGGTTTCCTCCGTGGATGTCCATTGCAAGCGCGATTCACTTGGCCTTTTTTCTCACTTGGATGTTTCTGATAATGAATTACTTCCTGAAATCGATCTATCTTGGTCCAGGCCACCTGCCTTTGGGTTGGAGAGCGGTAAGTGTAAACAAACCAACTTGGCTGGTGCTATAACATTACTGTGTGGATGTTAAACCTCCTGCTATTTCAGTAGACCTTATCACAGTTTTGGAAGCCATGTTGACAAGTAGCCAAAAATTGTTGAAAATTACAGTGTATGTATGCAAATCTAATGGCAAATACTAAATGTTCTTGAAAATTGAATTCTGAACAATTTATGAATGGAAAAGTTAACAAACTAGACAAAGGATTGCTTTAACCAAATTTAGGATATGTAGCTGTGCTAAAAAATGTCTAGTGAATTTTTTATAATTTCCCATACATTTGTCTCTAATTTTTTTAAGGAAACTTGTACCCAGCTTACAAGTTTATGCTACAGCTGTACATTTGTACAAAAAATGTACTTCACAGAAAAGATCGTTTTAGAAACGTTTTAGAAAATTAAGAATGAATCTTTATGCCTTTGTCTTGAGTTTGCTATTCATAACTTGTTGAGATTTTTACTTTTAAGAAATACAGTATTTACATGTACCATCAGGTTCTGATACAAAAACTGTACTTTCTGACATGTGTTGCATGTGTACCCATCAAAATGGCTTCTAAAACTGTGATAACAATATCTACATATACTCTTTCTCTTAAAACTATAGATCTGTCAATTTTGGTCATCTCTGTTTTGATAAAGCCATGCACAAATACAGCCACAGAATATTTCGCACATCTTTCTTGTGACATAATTATATGACTGTACCATTGCTGTTTTCTAGGATGATAAAGAAGCACAAAACGTTTTGCAAATGTGTGTTGTTTGCAATGGCTACAAAGCACCAAGAGCACATCACTGCAGCAAATGTAAACGGTAATTAATCTCTTAATGTAAATTTGTTATCCTTAATAATTCCTTAAGGAAAAAAGAAAAGAATATTATGTACATGATTGAACAAGCAAAAACAAAAGAAATTTATAAACAAGCTAAAGAAAGTGAATAACTTAATGAAACATTTGTAAAATGTACTTAAAACAATGAGTAATAAGTGTGCATTCATAACTCAAAAGTGAGCATGCATGTATATTATTATGCATTCTGTTTATAACTTTTATCAGCAAACTGATGCAATGTTGAGGGCTTTTTTCATTTAAGGCTTCATGTAAATCTCTCCTCTTCTATAATAATTATTAATAGTTCTCAGATAAGATCAAGAGGCCCTCCATGCCTCAGTGGTTAGCAAAACTATTAATGTAACTTCAAAGATGTTTACAGTGTATTTCAAAATATTTTACTAAATGTAATGTTCATATTGTATGGTAGCTAACCATTAATTCAAAACTAAAACTCTCATTTGCAGGTGTGTCATGAAAATGGATCATCACTGTCCATGGATAAATAATTGCGTGGGTCATTTTAATCACAGAGCATTTACGTTGTTCTTATTCTTTGTTCCCATTGGATGTACACACACCACTGTTATTTTAATATCTTGTTTCCTGCAGCAATTTTATTTGGTAAGCACACTACAAGTCTGATATTGCCCATGTAGAAACCCCTATTTTAATTTATTAGTCTTGATCAATTGTTCAAGAGTATCAACTGAAGACACAGTTAAACCTCTCGTAAGTAACCACCCAAAATGTCAAGCCTTGGTGATCGCTTTCAGAAGGGGGCTGCTTACTAGAGCTTAGACTATATTCGGTCAAAATCGTGCCTTATTAGCTTATTGGTAACTGCAGAGGAATATCAAATTGTTTCAACTTTTCTGTAATTGTAACAAATTTAAGGTCATCTTATGTAAAATTTTTCTTTAACTAGGTATCTGTAGAAGGATATGATTTCTACTTTTCTTTAATTATAACAAATTTAAGGTCATCTGTTAAAGTTAAGACAGATAGAGTACAGTTTATGTATATTTTTTCTCTAACATTTTAAGTGTTTTATTTATGTGAAAAGTCAATTTCAAGAAAACATTCTGTACTTCCCATTAAGAAATTTCTATCTCTTGGTCAACCAAGGAATGTAATAATGTTACAGCACATTATTATCAATTTCCTCTCTATTATCTGTTGACTGGTTGTTTATGAGAAGTTAAAAACAAAACAAAGTGAAAAAGAGGTCATGGTCACCTACAAGAGGTTCCAAATATAGTGTTTTGACTTGGAAAGTCTTGATATTTGAGAAAACTGGTCATTGAGGATCAGGGAGGTGGTCACAATGTTAGTTTCGACTGTATTACTGAACAGTAACTTTCTTAACCTGCAGCTGAAACAACAGTATGACACAAAAAACAGTAATTTTGTTAACTTTATTCATGTACAGTACCATATATTACAGCAGTGCCTTTTTAGGCAACAAATTTGTTCCCAACATTTTGTATGTAAGTCATCCCTCAGTTCTTGTTGTATTACATGTATGTTGATCCTGACATGTCTCTGCAAGGAAAGGTCAAATGTAGAATTCATGTGCACACTGGTCATGGAATTAATTGCCACTGTACAAAAAGTTGTTAACACATGAAAGTGGGATAAAATGAAAAAAATGTGAGGAAAGTAGCTGAACTTCCTGTCCCCCTGACTCTCTATTCTCATAATTAGTTATTGCACCTACGTCTTGTGTCTCATTCTATTTGAAAAATTAAAGTATGCAATATAATTGTGACTTTTTTTATGACCTCTGCCTCCTTAGAAATAAACCTCTCTTCTCCCATTCCAACTCTCTTAACATCTGGGTCCCCCTCCCACCCTCGCCCATGGCCTCTTTTACTGTACTGATGCACATACATTGATCTACAGCCATGTAGACAATAGTGCATTACAAATTTAACTTATTACTAACCATTACAGTATTTTCCTGTGCATCACTTTTGGAAACTAAATGCTTCTGACACTTGACATATCTCACAACATGTTATGCCAGTAATAACATTAACAACACTGTCTGATAACTCTCTATTTTTTCTCTATAAATTTAGATGTCTGGCAATATTTATCGGCGTATCACCTTCCAACGTAATGCAGTTGTTTCCTTCACATTTTATCACATGATACTTGTTCTCTTCTGCATTGGTTTGTCGCTGGGTGTTACAATTGCTGTTGGTATTCTTCTCTATTACCAGGTACAGTTAGACTCTAACATGAATTACTGGTATACACTCAAGATTTTATTCTACAGACAAAGACTACTTGATATTATATATTACATATTTAGACATGTACATATAACGCACAAGTCTAAAAAATTTATAATTTAACTTGTTGGCATGTATAGCAAAGTACTGGTATTGAGGGTAGATAACTGAATCAAAAGCAATAGTGGCAATCAGCAAGTCACAAGCAAGTTTCATGTAAGTGAGAAATAAAGACGAAACTCCAATATCTAACTATTAAGGAGATTATTTACAAAGCTTGAAGGAGTCCACAACATTGTGAGGTGATGAAATTTGTTTTTTCAAGAAATGCTAATGTCTGTATTAAAGAAAATGGCCCCCACATCCAACATGCCTACGAAGACTTGTGGTTGTTGGTAGCCCTTTAAATAATACGTAGATCACAATGAAGCATTTGATAACCCTATCAGACAGCTCTGGCTGCACCATTTTGCTTGTTTATAAATTTGTACAAATTAAAACGCAATCCCCTGGGAGAAAGTTACAGTTAAATAGGGAAAAATGTACACCTGTATATTAAAAGATTTTATTTTTAGTTATTATTTATTAATGATGTGCAAGGTTATTAACACATCTCTTTCTCCGTTTTAGGTCAAAGGGATATTAGCAAACCAGACAGCAATAGAAGCATGGATAGTTGAAAAGGTTTGATAAATTGTGTACTTTGCATTAATGTCACAGGACATCTATTGTCTCACAATTCAGATACTGTGTAATTTGCAGTTTATCTTTGCAGTTAATATTACTATTTTACATTGTGCCTGGAATTTTCAGGGCCAGGATTCTTTATTATATGGCTTGTGTTTGTGGACGATATAATATGTGCTCTGATTGGCTAATTTTCACTGAATTGTACATGTAGGATTATTAAGTAGATCGTAGTCCACAACAGCTGTTCAATAAATTCAGTACTTAAAGCAAAATTTCCCCTTTTTCCAGGCTTATCATACACTGCAATCTATATGGTGGCTTGTGCAGGCTTGAGTTACCAGTGCATATACATGTATGATACATTGTATTTCCTTCCTATAATTTCAGGCTGACAGACCTCACCCTGATGGAGAAACCTTTACATACCCTTATGATTTTGGTTGGAAAGAAAATTTTAAGCAGGTAGACATTGCTGTCTTCACTAAATCAGTAGTTCCCATGCCAGTTGCACTGTACATGCCTGAAGGATATACACATCTTGGGATTTTACAATGCAGAGGTGCAAAGAAGACAAATTTTTGGGCTTAAGCTTTCTCTTTGGCAAGCTGTAATTATGATTTACAAGTCACAAACAAATGGTGACTTCTACAAATGAAAATATGAAAATGCATATATATTATTATATTTGAACTGCAGAGAAAGATATGAAGATATAATTTTATTTATCATCTTATCATCACATGTTATGCACACAACTTAAGGAGTTATGTAATTAAGCCTGAACAGGATTCGAGCTGATGATTTCTGTGATACTGGTGCAGTGCTCTACTAATTGAGCTACCAAGCCAACTGTGGGCTAGTCACTTTGTGAGTTAGTAATATACCTGTAAGCATACAAGGGTGATTCTGAAGAATACAATACCATTTAACGACATTGAGTTTTCATTACTTCACTGCATTGTCTGAGTGTGTCCTTTCTGATTGGCCAGAGTTATTTATTTTTGTTTTCTTTTAAGACACTCAATTGAAAACTGTTCTATGTGATTTGTGTCAATTATTCATGAATGCAAAATTGTCCCAGAAATTGATTTAAGATATTTACCCATTTTTTTATTAACAATTTAGAAATTGTAGAAAATGCTATGAAGTTCATTGTGATCCCTATCTGGTTCCTTACTCATTATTTATATATATACTTGTGTTTTAGGTCATAGCACTGAGAAAAGATTATGTTGGGGATGGAATCACGTGGCCTGTTATTGATGGATGTGACCAGTACACTCTCACAGTATGTTAAATATGTTTTCTCTTTGTCACTCTCAATGTACATACCATTTCTCTTTGACTACGTGTCGACCTCCAGCTCCTTTAAATAAATGTCACTTTTACAATAAGCATGCTCATTGGCTTTCCCTCATGGCCTCATGGGCTATTGACCCGTAGCTCTTGCAGGCTACGGGTCTTAAATAGCCCAAAGCAAATATTTGTGCTGACTGGTTTAAAATCGTGTTTCTATTTAAACAATTGAGCGTTCTTGTCAAGGAACTATCGGCTAATAGTTGCCCCATGGAAATTTGGTGTTCTTAAAACAAATATTTGCCCAAGAAGAGAAGATTTGTCTACAATGGTCACTTTCCTCAGTCCCAGGTGGCTGTTATTAAGAGGTTCAACTGCTCAACGTGTGATGTGATTTTTTTGTTGTTGTTTTTCATTCTTTCGCCAGAGGGAACAAATACAACAAAAGAAATTAAAAAGAGAAAGAACGGTAAGTGCAAAAATCAACTAAAATCAATATACCATTTGAGATGACGTAGGGCTACAAATGTCATTGTAAACAGTCCCCTGACTAAGTTGTGATGCTTAATTCGTACAATAAGTCTTTTATGGGCTTCCCTTCAGTTTGAGGAGCGTTAATGTCTGGCTTACTTTTGGGGACAGTGGCTTGTTGTTAGGACATCTGTAACCTTGTGGTTGCATAGCTTTGTATACAGGAATACTGCGCAGTAGAACTTTCTAAACATAAAATAATAAAGTACAAGAGGAACTATCTACAGTTATATCTAGAAAAAAATGCCAAATGTCTTTAAAAATCAAATACAGTGTACAAGACATACCTCACAAATGAGGTGCCTTGAGTTTGAATTGGTAAAAATTATATTGTCATCAGAAAGAATTTGGGCATATTTGGATATTTATTTTGAGGGGAGGGGGAGGGGGGTTAGTGGGGTGCTTATGTTTAGTTTTCTAACTAACCTGACTAACTTTTCTCTGTCCTACAAGGACAAGTTCTGGTGTCATTTCTCGTGTTTGGTGGAACTCCACTGCTTGTTAAAAAATTAAATCAGTTTCTTTTTCATTGTGTTTAGATTTGTTGTTCAGTGGTAAAATCCTATAATGGAAGCATTATAGCTTGGCGTGAGGGATTTCGGACATGCGCATCGACTCCATGGTCAGATGAGCCACGTATGAAGCTACAACTTGGAGAAATTGTCTTAGTGACACGATGGAGAGCGTATGTTTGTTTTGCTATACAATTGTCAATGCAATGTTGCGATGCAGTAACTGTCATTAGAAAATGGAAAGTAGAGAATTAACTCTTAGACGTCGCAGCTTTTCTTTTACATTTAAGCCTAACGTCCACATTAATCCGTCACGAAAACAGAGCTTTTCGAAAACGCTCTTTAAACTGGAGGAATTTGAAAACGCCGGCTTTACGCTTAAGTGTGGACAGAGAACATTTCGAAAACAAAGCTTTTCGAAAACGATGGCGTTATGAATTACCATTGATAGTGATTTTCTTGCCCGAGTTCTTCTCAAACACAATCCAAAATGGCCCATGACTGCTGCGTTTTCAAATTTGTCTGGTGTAGTGTGAGAGAAAACCATTTCCTGCGTTTTCAGAGTGAAAACATATTTTTTAAATTGTTCCGGTATTGTGGCGGGGCTATAATAAAGTAATTTGAAGCGCTGGAAATTAATCCAAGCAGAAAACCCAGGTTTTTCCTTCTGTGCGTTAACGAGTAGAAAGGAAATGCGATTACAGGAGATTAAGAGAAATTATTTCACTTTGGAGGGGTTTGAGCCTTTCGAAATAAAGCAACATTGTTTTCTTGGATCTATAATCCAGAATTTGGGTCGATTTCCAACACCTGAAATTAGTTTAGAGTTCATTCTCCACTTTCCAGAGTTTGTTTTACTGATTGCAGGTTGTCTTAACGATGTGAAGTCTATTACTGGTGGGGGGGTGTCCTTGTAAAGTCTCACATCAAGGGGAAGAACTCCATGACTTATTTTTTTCTGGCGGCGTTGTACTTCCCGGCTCTGGCATTTCTCTGTTTAAGACAATAGTCAACTTCCTTCTAATCCAGTTTCAGATTCCGTCACATATTCAGGCGTTTCATTAAGGGCTAGTCAATGGGCAAATTGAGCGGCTGTGAGGAAACTTTTGCCGCCTTGTTTGCCGAAGTTCAGTTCACACTGTTTTGCCTGACTGTAAAAAGCAATTGCCTTCTTCAGTTGTCTTGGATTAAACCCTAAGGAGTAATGCACCAACAAGAAAAAACAAAGAGAAAGGGGATTATCAAAGAAAAAAAAGAGAAATTTTGGTTCACTTTTACTTTTTCAAGATGCACCATTTGTTACAACCTCTCCGATAACCTGACAGTTACCAAATCATGAAGTGACAAGCTTATCGCCCTAGCCAGCTGAGCATTTTAATGCTTATTAAAATTGCGTTATCTTTCCAAGTCGTTTATGTCATCTCTCGAGCTCTCGGTCATGTTGTTGATTGTAAATTCTGTTTCGTTGACAGGCGATGGCTGTATGGTGAGAAGTTACGCTCTAGTTCACAAACTGCCGGTAAGATTTCTCGTTTACCCAAATCTACTAAAAGTAATTAAATCTGGCCAATCACAATGCACCTAAATACCGTGATAAACCAATCACATCTTACGGTACAACCTTGAAAGCGAAAAGCGCGGGAAAGGTCGCGAACCTAATTCATGTGTGCAGTTACCTGCGGTTGGCTGCAAAATCAACATCTCATTGGCTATAGCAGGGTCCACCCTCGTTTTGGTCCGATAACAGAGCAGCTTAGCCAACGCCAAGAGATACAACTGGCTTTGCTGTAAGTTCAATTAGACATTGACATGACTTGGGTAGGACCCGGTTCCAATACAGCTGCCTCATCTTGTGGGAAGAAAGCTGATATAATGCTGAACTTTATTTTATGGTTTTCGTGTGTGTACAGAAATCACTGATGAGGTCGTCGGCAAAGAAAAAGGCTGGTTTCCTGGTCATTGTGTTGTCAGAACGACAGAGGAAGGAACTTCCAAGAAGGATAAGTAACAAGGCCTTGGGACTGAATTTCAAAAAATCAGTGGAAACCTGTAGCAACCTGGATAAGCCGAGCCACTTCTGGTTGTTGATTCACACTTGATAAAATTGCATCTTGAAAACTATATTTAAAATTTGCCTACGAGATAAGCTTAAGCTCAGTCATGAACTGTACTTTCATTGGTCTAAATCATAACCAACTGTGGCTATTTTTGCCACAGGCAGCCCAGACGTACTGTTTGTGGAGTTATAGCCTGCGTGGCTGGCGGTTGTCCTGAACGCGATCGGCGAAGCCGCGAGGGGATTGGCTAGAAGTAGAGTTGAATTTCTCCCGCGGTTTCGCCGCTCGCGAATTTCCTCGGGGCGCGAGGGGAAAAAATGGCGGATCCGCCGCCAAATATCGCTCGCTTTCAAATCCCGACAGCTAGGCAGGCTGTAGAGGTATAGCCAAATATGTAAGTAAGGTTATTAGCTATATCATAGTTATCCCTCGAATAACTATGGCCA
>OMLO01001175.1_pt1:0-5000 | contig 19633 bp, 11 predicted proteins | sample 1674811 | NCBI WGS metagenome assembly OMLO01 (sample SAMN06265003, study PRJEB25207) | coral metagenome | isolation source: Coral host | place: Mexico:La Bocana,Puerto Morelos, Mexico | collected 2008-11-13 | reverse complement strand
ATAATCCTTAATATGAAATCCAAAACCCAGACAAGGATAATTTTTGTGTAAGTTTAGATTCAGTCTCACTCCTCATTCTTTTTTGCCAGTTGTAGGGTGAACAACTTCAATTTTTATTTCAAACCTGAAGCCAATATCAAGTTCATTCAAAAATAGTTTGTGTATAATCAACAATAGAAGCGGGACATAAGCTCGGATTCCTAATAGTACTTGTAACAGGATCATCCTCAGTTGGGTACAATTGGACTGTAATTTAACCTATTGTCCAATACCCACCCCTATCACTTTTCTCCCCGGGCTGGGGTTGACTCATGGCTGGTGACTCGTGTCTGTGGGTCAAGCACATTTTTGGTTAAGGTTACTTCAAACCTTCGCGGGTGTCCTCCAGAAAAAGATTTGTGCGCGCGCTGTTTTCAAGAAAACCCCCACAAACTAGATATCAACGGAAAGTTTATAAAATGTAGAATTCGATAAAATTATGTTTTGTTTTGGATTTTGCTTTCCAAAGGCGGCAGAGGCCGTCAACTCCAAAATGACCGACTGACGTTCCAGCAAATTAATCGGGTATCAAATGCGCTTGTTCATGCTAAATAACTGTGCAGTGTTAATCACAAAGCATCAATCTCCAAAACCGTGTCAGCATTTTCTTTTATTTTTATTGGTTATCTTTTTATAGATCTGTCAAGTTGGACTATCGAAAAATTCGCGTAACCTGTTGCGTTAAAGGCCGCCAAGAGGAAAATATTTAAAATAAAGGAATTCGCCGACACGGTTTTGATCCACGTCTATCAGTTAATGTTCTGGCCAAATTTCATGGAAAACCGTCAAATCTACACACCCTATTGATTCATTTAAAGGGAAGAGATTCTCGAAAAACGAATGCGAGTTTTCGCCTTCTAAAGATTTATAAACATAGCATGCCTTCACAGAGGAATGTGTCAACTTGAAAAGCCGCGAGCCAATGAAATAACAGAACCCCTAGCGTTCACAGTATGCAAACCTGAGCTTCGCGGGAAAGTGATGGTGTTACAGTCACGTTCCAGGCCGCGCACACGGTTTAACCGTGGTCAACTATGGGTATAACGAAACATAAGCGACGTCCTTCGTCAGAACAAGAACAAACCAAGGGAGCGCGAGTTCAAGGAGGCACACGTTTTAGCCGTGGTCAACAAAGGACAAAACAAAAGGGAAGAAAACGTACTTCCACAAAACAAAAACAAACCGAGGAGAAAGTACCGCATTGTAGTTTCAAAAATGCAAGGAGGCATTCGTTTTGTACAATGAAGAATGCGACGACGAATAATAATCTGGACTCGTTTTTGGAAGTCACTCTCTCGTAACATTGCTTTCTTCTGCTTTCTATTTGTTTTCTTACTGACTGCTGATACATCCAGAGATGAAGCACTAGCTGCTTCGTTTTCTGACAGTTGATTAGCTGTGATTGAACCACAACCCCTTGTCACTTTCGTCAAGATTTTGCCTTCTATCACTATGAAATTCATCGATTTTCTCCTGGCTTTATTTTGCTTTTTATCCAAGTAATTCTCTCCGTTCCAGAACGTTTCATGTTGACGAAATGAATTGGTTTCGAAAGCGTGACCACAGTTATTGAGTGTAAACAAAAAAATGCGGTCGAGTTGAAATGGGGTCTTTGCTGCGAAAAGTCGCTGGGGAGTCAATGAATTATGAGGATTATGACACCTTGGCGGTTTATTAACTTAATTAAAAAATCTCTTTTTATCGATAACTCGCGCGCGTTTTTATATTTTACCTAAATTTTTTTTGGAAATGATACCTTTAATGACTAAAATTTTATTGAATAAAAAAAAATCGACCGATGTAGCCCCGCGAAGGTTTGAAGTAACCTTAACTACTATTATTAGATAACTGTGATAGCTACTGTAAGTAAACGAAAGCTGAGACGAAACGTTGTGAACATTAAAATATATCCTTGACAGAAAAAGAAGGTTCTCACTGTTATTTTGCTTTCTTGCTTTGTTTTTGTATAGGAACATCTTTTTTAAAAGCTTTGTGGTCTTAACAAAGGCTTTTTATAATTTGGATTAAAAGAGAAATGTCTAATTATTTCTTACAGTAGTCTAGAGGACAGTCCCAGCCGGGAGGACAGTGAACCTATTTTTAGACTCTTTTGCTGTATTTAAAAAAATTAGAACTGTTTGCTTGTATCAAATGTTGAATTTGTGAATTTTTGCTTCATATAGGAAATCTTTTAGAAAGTCCAACTTGACAATGTAATGAGCTTAGTGCCGCATAAGGAGTCATGGAGTCATCCACTCAAGAGATGTCAGCTGCTACTCCTCGGGAGCTTGACTTATTTGGAGAAGAAGCTCTGGAAGAGATATTTGAATGCATTGAAAGTCTTCGAGCACAAATTGATCAGCTGCAAATACATTGTGAAAAGCTATCCACTGAAAAAGCCAAAGTGGATCAGATGTTAGTTGATAAAGAAAAGGAATGTCATATGATGAAAGAGCAACTTCAAGAAGACATCAATAGTCTTAGGAAATTAAATTTGCAGTTGCTGTCTTCTCAGAAGACGTCTCACAAAGGTACAGGACAGTAGTTATTCTGAACTTTTGTTACACTATCGGTCATACTCATTTTCTAATCTTTTTGGAAAACATACTGTTTACTCCTTTATCATTTGAATGGAGCTAGAAGTTTTTTCATTGCAAACTGATGCCCTGATAATAAACATGAAATAGAATCGCTTTCAGTACAATGAAATAGGAAGCCTAGGAATAAATACGAGATCGATACAATGAAATGGGAAGACTATGGCAGTGGGAAGACTCGAGCACAAAATACAAAATCAGCCCATGGAAATGGGAACATTACGGCATAAAATGCAAGAACAGCCCAATGAAATGGGAGCTTAATTTTGACTCTCGACTAATACCACTGCATACCTTAAACGTAGAGAAAACATGTACCTGGATATTGTTATTTGAAGGAAATATCTTTACTACATACAATTTTCATTTGGCTAGAATTCTATCAATTATCTGTACACAGAATTCTAGCGAAATGGTAATTAGATTATGCACTCTTGATTTCCATCTCACCCCAGAAATTTGGATACATAATAAAAATTAAAAATAAACCTTGTTTGAGAACATTAAAACCCTTTTTAAAAATGTAGGTGACAGACATTAGCATATGGTGTTTTGTGAACTTTTTAGTCAAGAATGAAGTTTGTTGGTGCATCAAAAAATATGTATTCAATTTACAAATAGAATTGATGCAAAAATGAATACTGTTAATGCCACTGTTGTCAATTAATGATGTAGTCACTAATTTCTTATTTGAGAACAAGATGATGAAGGCCAAGACGTCTAATTTTCACTGGCACTGCACTGCACTGGTTACAGAGAATTTTTATACCCTCAAGTGTGCTTGTCTCCAGATCAAGCTGTTCTAGTTCGATCACTTGCCTGGGACATAGTATTGCTTTCTTGGGCAAGACACTTCACTCTCAGTGTCTCTCTCCACCCAGATGCATGAATGAGTACTGACTAATTTGAATGCTGGGGGTAACCCTGTGATGGACCATCTAGATGGGAATAGAAATACTCTGGACTAGTTGCTTTCATGCTACTGAAACAAGAGAGAAGAGCTAGCCTAATGGACCATTTGCTCCTAGATGTAGATTTTGCCTTAATCTAGCTACATACCATAGCTTTTAGTTGAAAGCCAATGACTATCACACACAAACGGTTCCTTTAGGAGCCACCAATTATATAAAAGTTCAATAACCAACATTTTATGACTTGTTTTTGTTGTGTTTTACTATAATTTCATGAAACTGACTTGGCTATAAGCCGAATCAGAAATGTCTATGATGATTTTCACTTTGTTGATGATGCTTCGAAGAAAAACATTATTCAAAAATTGCTCGGCTTATAGGCAAATAAATACGGTATATACCATAACCTATTAAGATGCCATTCTTTTACTCAATCCTTCCACAACAGACTTTGTACTGGTCATAACATCTTATGAACAAAAGATTTGTATTCATGAATAGATCAAGTCTTGTTACAAATATTATTATAATTGGCAGCAATTACGTTGGTATGTAATGATGTTACTTTGATGTACTGTAATTTTAGTGTCATGAACTTCTATTTCAGATGCCTCAGATTTGGCTACTTTTGCAAGCTTGGTGAAGGAGATCTTTGACTCTGAAGAAGTTTATCATAAGAGAATAGAAGCTGAGGCAAAGGTCAGACATCTTATGAAAACAAGTCCGATGAGGCTTGGCTGGAGCTTAATTCTATTGTCTCTTATTGGATAACTATGGCCTGTCTTTTAACGTTTTGTCTCTAACTACTAAATTACAGCCTGTTAGCATAAATTATTTCCTTTCATGGCCAACATTTTGAAAGCAGGGGCAGTCAAAAAAGGGTACAGTTTCTCCATATGACACTACAGATGCATTGCAGGGCTGCAAATAACAGTCGGTCATTTGTCCAACAAAATCCCAACTGTGGTCAGACATGATGTCTGGACAATTTTTTTTATTGTAAATCATTTTATGGTAAAGATGAATAAACATTTACCTTGAGTGAATCAAGTTTCTTTTTCGTTGATGTCTGACCACAATTTGTTTTGTCCACGCAAGATAGTGTTTGTACCACATATGTCCTCTCAAGAGGAAAAAATTATTTGCAGCCCTGCATTGTATCTCGGTCTCTACATCACATTAAGTTTCTGAAATTTGCTACAAAATTCAGCCATGTTTGTAAATGCGTGACTTTGCGTGACTAAGTTTTGTGTTACAGTTGTCATTTGATTCCTTTGATTCACGATATGTAAGATCAGTAGCATGCTTGTCACGCGCTAATGGAAAAATCATGGATTTGCTTCAATCTCTTAAGAATTTCTCAGCGCACAATGATTAGATCTGCTTGAGACTTTCCAAAATTGTTACACATGTGTTAAAGATGGTTTTGGACTAAACAGAAGTAGAATAAAGG
>OMLO01001174.1_pt1 | contig 19636 bp, 9 predicted proteins | sample 1674811 | NCBI WGS metagenome assembly OMLO01 (sample SAMN06265003, study PRJEB25207) | coral metagenome | isolation source: Coral host | place: Mexico:La Bocana,Puerto Morelos, Mexico | collected 2008-11-13 | reverse complement strand
CGGTAAAATGTTTGGTCACCAAACAATGTTTGATGGTGTTTGGTCGCCAAACATTTCCCGTTTGGACAGGCCTTAACATGAGTTTTTTTGTCCGCTTGGTACGATAGCTATAGTCTCATCAGCGTGGCGAACGTTCGTTTCTTCACTCATTGATGCATTTTCATTCGTTCTCCGCTGCTTTTGCTTTTTTGAACTTGTCCATTTTTCCGAGGTCTACGTTAACTTATAACTTAATAAAACTACACAAAAATGCATGGTGGTCAGAGCAACAACGCTGATCAACTGAATAGTCAATTGCAATTGGTTACCTTCCCGCGACGGTTGATTGCATACGCACCATAGGGCTGTTATAAATCAAAAGATATATTTTTTCCGTCGAAAACGTATTTCGCCGTCATTTCTCCGCCAATATTTAATGTTTTTCAATATTTTTTCCAGAAATTAGAGACTACTTATCGACCACTACTTTTCCCACAAAATCCAAATTTGAGGAAAATTGCCGATCTGAAGGCATGCTTTAATTCACTACTTCTTGTGTGTGTTTTTTTTTTCAGACCGATTTTGAAAATTCCCACCACAAAAACGATCATTTATTAAAAATACGATCAATAAAGATCAGTTAAGCTGATTTAAGAAATTATAGTGGGGAAAGGAAAGTTTGGGCTGGAGTCAGGTGCCATCGTGGTTGACAACGTAAGATATTTAAAATTTTGGATCATGATAAGACCTGATAAGGCAGCCAGCTATCAAAATAAGTCCAAACAAGAATGATAAAAGGATTTTTGGTAATTTTACAACTAAGTCAGTGGCATTAACTACACGCGATTAACAATGAAATGAGATGGCAAATTTTTGTTAATTAGCAATATTGCACGCATTTGCCATATGCGAAATAAAACCACTGGTATATTGAATTGTGAGTTGAACTTCTCAAACTTTAACGTGAGTTTTTCTGGCTCTGTTCTTTGGCTTGCTGACGAGAAGTACATAAGTCATTGATTTTAAATTGTTTAAAGAACCGAGTTATTTATATATGCAACCGCACGTACAGGCGTCCCAGCATCGCGCTATGAGTAGCAGCTGACCGTCGCTGGTGGATATTTGTCATTTGAAAATGATTACTGCTTCAACACCGCCCAAATGCGAATAGTTATCAACTTTCAATCAGCTTTCCACCAGTCTTCCCTTATTTGAATCGATATAAAAATTACACTAGTAATAAACGTTTTGAAATGAGTTGACGTTTGCTCTAATGAATTTCTTGAGGTAATCGATATTTTCATTTAGACAATATACAAAAAAGAAATGAAAATCGGTCATGAATTTTTTACCAACCGGGTGTGATCATATGAAAAATAAAACCAATGTGGTTTTTAAAACTATGATGTAAGGTAAGTAGGATATAAAGAATAAAAAAACTTCTCAGTGTATTTTATTTCGAGTAAATTGCAACAATATTTTGAATTACATGTAGTGCATAGAAAAATCTATTTAAAAGAGACCGAGTATAGTTATCTCTATCGAGACACCTGAGATGTGTTTATAACTTAATCAATGTTCTCAGTCACGTTAAGCTTTGGGTAGCTGCGCATCACTGATGATCTAGATCTCATGCTGTAAGATTGGCTTAACTTTAAGCTGGTCCTATAAGCGACGCGTGAAGAAGTCAAGGGTTAAGCTGTTTCCTTTTTCTTTCGTTACTAAATCGACTAGGAATAGTTGACACTATAGCTGCCCTCGCCACTAAACACCAAAGAAGATTCATTCCGAGAGAGTGTTGAATACGAAAACTAACAAAGTACATTTCTGGTAGATGATCTCGACCAAGATCGATTAAAGATACAAAGATCTAGAAACCTCCAGCGAACTATCAACTGAACAAGTGAGAAGACAGAATGGATTCTTGAATAGGGCAGTAATAGGCTTAAGCATACCGTTAATGTTTGTAATTTTCTCATCTAGGTGATGAAAAGAACTTCAAGAAGATCAGGAAGTTGTGAGACTGACCACAATTTACCTGAGGAGCGATTACAAAACGCACTACAATTTCTGAAACCTATTCAACGCAGGACGCTAGATGACTCGAATGTTAGCAACATGCGAGAAATCCAAACGATAAAAAGCACAATTTCTAGCTCCTTCTCATCCTTCCGCTTTGATTTCTTAGAGCTTTTCTCCGCAACTCCGTGACTCAATTTCTTCCTGTCTACGTGTTGTACACGCTATAAATCGATATCTTTCTTCGGTTGCTATCGATATCTTTGCTCGATTTTCAACTAAAGATAGGTTTTCAAAGCTTGGTTGTATATGTTTGACAAATAATAGCTTTGAATTTCGTCTAGACTACCGCAACTTTAGTCTTCGAGTCTCACCAAAGCTTGCGGGGTCTAGACTGTCTAACAGTCGATAGAAATAATTCGTGTCTGGCAAATCATGGTGTGGGACACTATTCTTATTCTTCAAGAAAATACCAGCAACTATGCTGCAAAAATGAACTTCAATTATCAAAAGTTACTTACCTCATATCAGCTCGGCTCAGCTCTCGTGTTCGCCACGTTTCGGAAATGCCTTAATAGCATACGTCATTCACCAGCTCCAGCTTCTTTGTGGATATTAATATTAATAAATTTGATCAAGTGTCCTGCGCTCATCATCATTAACTGACCGTTCGTAAACTCCGTATATCAAATACTTCCGTTACTAATGTTCGGCCATTATATGATCAGGTCGCTTAATGACTTGACCGTGACAAGAGTGTTACAGGCATGAAATTTGGCACACAGTTGGTTATATCCCATCATATGATATATAAGAAGGAGTGTCCATGCCAATCTGCTCGCGCTTCCGTTTTGAGGAGATTTGAGCAAAAGCAAGATCTGGGCTACCTGTGGAACGATTTTCCGTAGAGTTATTTTACCACTATTTAAAGGAGTTTTTAAATTTTTATCGGGACTTCATCACTTTTTAACTGGCGACGGAGTCGTAGTCGGAGTCATAATATTAGGGAGCTTAGGCAAACCACGACGACGACGACAGCGAGAACGTCACCAAACAAAAGGTTTAATGAGCAGAACAATGGCTTTGCACGTGCGTTATAAATCTTTCTACATTTCTTTGCCGTCCTCTGCACAACAACAACGTGACATTACCAAGTTCTGCGTCGTCCACGGAATATCGGCAGCGACGGCTAATTATTCCTATTTCCATTTAGAATTGAACGCCGTCGTTGCACATTTAGCTTAAACACGTTTTTAGAGCCACTGGCGTACCGAGCAGTTCTAAACAATCGCGAGTTCCGCTTGTAAAAAATAACTGCATTTTTTACTAGGCGTCGTCGTCGTCGTTGCTTCCGCTCCCTAATCAGGACCGTAGAACGATACGTACCATGCATGTATTGAAAATCAAACCAACGGGGTCGGAAGCAGAACACCGATTCTGCTTATGACTCTGTCGCTTACGATCTAGTGGAAACTAGTTAGTCGGAGTCGGAAGCAGAAGCGGAAGAATAAACCAATCACAACGCTCGATTCCGAGCCTTGTGATTTGTTGGTTCCTCTTGTAGAAATGGAAACGTTCTGATTCTTCCGACTTCAGGCATTGTAGCAGAAAAGCATAAAAAATAGGCGCAAATTGACCGCGTCTTTTCGTACATGAAGTCTATTCATATTGGAATGCTTGATCATTGCAAAAATCATCACAAATGCCCCTCGCTCTAGCATTTGCTCTCTGGGCGGTCACATTTACTCAATGGCGTATCATCTTTGGCACATTAGCAGCATGAGCGGCGCGACTTGCAGGTGCACTTGACGAGCTCTCTGCACACAAGGATCCTACCACGCCACCTATACTCACTTATGTTAGATGCCATGACCGTTAACACTAAGCCAGAGATAAATCTTTAACCTTCACGAATCGATCGCCAAAAAAACGGCTTGATGTACTTATCTACAAACTGTTTTTTTTTTTCTGGACTTTCGTTTTAAAACTTTTTGTCCACTTTTATTGACTTCTCTGCACAACTTGTAATCTTCATGGATGGCATAAATTGTCTCTTGTTTGCAAACTAATTTGGGAATAGCACGAACAAGCAAACCGACATCAGAAGAAATGAAACACAACCGTTTATTAATTACTATAGCTATAAAAGCAAAAAAACAATTATAAATACACAATGTATATGAAACGATATTATTTCCAATTTAAATAAATAAGTTCTCCGCAGATTAGCGTGAGTTCGCTGCTTGAAATGAATCGCCCCCTTGACGAGTATATTGCTGACTACGTTGACTTGGACGAACGTCTTCGATTAGGAGAGTGTGTCTGCGTAATAACATCCTGTAGGACAGAAGATAAAAGAAACTCAACTTTGTCATTTCAACTCTCCATCCTTTACTTTGTTTCTCCTTATCGTGGGGACACGTGTATTAAATCATCTTTTTTAGCACTTGATAGTTTTGATAGATTTCATACTCTAACATTTCCTTCTTGTATTAAACGAATCATACAAAGTTACTATTGATGCGATTTTTAGAACTGTGGATGTTGAAAATGAGACGTTATGGATGTTTGGAAGCGGAGAAAAAAATCACAGTAAAATTACTTATTTGATACACTGGCAATTTCGTGCAAGGTTTTTAAAGTTATTTCATTCAGTTTACCTGTGGACAGTTGAGAAATGGCATTTCGTAGCAATCTTTGACTTCAGGGCTTTCGATATGGGACATCTGATATGTTCTGCTTATTTGTAAATGGGCTGCCTCAAATCTATCTTTCGTTGCCTAACCACATGCAATTGAGACATTAACGAGTCATTGTAGTTATATTAACCGAATTATGTACTTTACATATTTTTGATAGAGAAGTGATCTTTATCTGTATATTATTGTACATATATTTCTACTTTGTTATTTTGTTTTTTGGCGCACCTGTAAACTAGCCGGTACGTCCTAAAGACTCTGCTTATAAGGTCTATTGGACGCACCGTTACGATAGCTAAGTGTGTTGTTCAAGTAAAATAAACTGTCTGACAGTTTATCTATGTTGGAGATTGCTGACTATAATGAACCGAACATCCTGTTCTCATATTTCAGTTTGAATGTAAATGAAAGAAACATAACCTACTTTAACTTTAACAACTTTGGTGTTCGGAACGCTGTGTAAGGAAAATCGCATCTTATCTGCAAACAATACACCTTAATGTAAATTATTGTGTTTTATCAAATGACCCGTACGCCCCCTCCCCCCGCGCAATTTCCTTGGAAAACCATAAGAAAAAAGTTCCCGTATGAGGGCCGTACTCTTCGAGGTGATAGGGCCGGAAAAACGCGTACGGCCCTACTAGAAATGCGTACGGCCCCGCAAAAACAATGCAAAACAATTTTGTTGCTACAAAGTGTTTTCTTGAAAATGAGTGAAAGCTAACATTCGGACAGTGAGTTCTATTATCCCGGTGAACTGTCGGATGCTGAAATGCTGCAATTATTTACTCACAACGAAGCAACAGAAAGAAAGTCACTACTCTCGAATCAAGAATGGGCGCTAAACGAAGCAATGCTGCCACGTGCGTGTCCTCGTTTCACCCTCCCAAAAAATGAAAATGAAACAAAAAAAAAAGGTCATATGTTAAAATGCTTCAGTTAACCGAGTGAGGTCGGGCCGGACGGGAAAATATTTGATGCTCGGTCCGCGCGTACGTTCTGACCTCGAGCCAAATATTTTCCCGTCCGGCCCTCCCACTCATTCAATAAGTACATATTATCTCGCATCTAATGACACAGAATTGTGCTAAACATAAGCAAACCATAAACAATAACCACCCACCGAAACAAGTCAAATTCAGCGTGCGCGACGTGTTCTTCGATAGCATGGCTAATAACTCAATTAGTCCACTAAAATGCGTTCATGCCGTTGCGATATTTTTGTTATTTTATTTACAGTAGGCAAAGTAAAAACAGAATAAACAAGTAACTGCGTACCTTGAAGTTTCTTAGTACTTTTATGTTCTGTACTATCTTGCTTTGTATTGCTATCTGGTGGGCGAGCTAAGTTCACCTGCTGCACAAGCAAGCAATATCACTCATTATTATATGACTAGCTCCGTGAGCGGGCAAGATGAATCGAATCTCGCGCTGTGATTGGCTACCCGTGTAACTGTCAAATGGCGAAGTGTAATTTTCAACTCGAGAGGACTGAATTAAAAATATTTATTGAATTCCGATGTAGGTTGAAACTAAAAAAGACAAGATTACAAAGTACAAAATTACTACAATATAAGCACTAATAAACAACGATGATGGATAAGAAATAAACTACGCTGAAAAAGACGATACTTACATTGTTATGACACTTGATACTTTCCGACGACTGACAGAATAACTAACTGCGACTAGCGCGACTGAGTGAAGCAAAAAAGCACTGAACAGAACAGAACAGGACTAGGAACTAGGAACATATATACTGGTAAAACTGAAAATTAATGCGTACAAAGAACGAAACTAATAGTAGGTGTGACCTTGCCGTAGGTGTAACAATAACAAATGAAGCAAACTAACCGATGACAAAAGAAAAAGACACTAATGAGGTATAACGAGGTACATTAAAAAAAAAAAAACACTCTCGGGACATAAATGCCCATACGGACGCTAAGATCTTACAACCCATGCAAAGTCAATCGATTGTTTTCTGAGGAATGACGATCTTCTGACTAACTTACCGAAGCTGCAATAGACGATGCATTGTCGGAACCACGGGACAGCATCTGTCTCTGCCTCATCCGTTTAAATGCCGAGCAGACCTGCAATAAAATACAGGCGAAACTGTAAAACGTAGACAGCGAAAGGTGCCACAAACAGAACACTGTTGTTTTCACTATCATTAGCATTGTTATTTTTACCGTACTGTATGTATTTGCCTAAAAAGAACAAATATAAAACGAACTAATGTAGCTCCTTACATCGCTGCTTCCCACACAGTGAGCCAAGAAGATAAACACTCCCTAGAAATAATTGAAATTAAACAATTTCAAAGTTACTATTTGGTGCACATGAAATTAAATGCCTAGTATCGCTAAGGGAAGGACCATTATTCTCTTGAGGGAGGGGGGTTGGACAATTTTCTGCGAGCAATATATCAATAGTAGTTAAGCATTTTTCCCATGGCTCCCCTTGCACGACTGCTTTTCAGCAGTCTTTCCTGTGCATGAAATTGTTTTTTTTTTTCCAATCCCCAAACTCGCTCGCTCCCTAAGTTATACGTCAATGTTGAAATGATTAGAGTTGTAATTATTTTAAAAAAAAAAACCTTAGCGAACATTGCAATTCTTTGAGGTCGAACAGGATGGCGAATGGTCTATCAGCATGAAAACATTGTTTGATACAAATCGCGGCGAAAAATAATAATGACCTGAAAGCTATTAGAAATAGCAAATATGTATTGAAAAGCTATGGTCTTTTTGTTTATTGTCAGAAGACCAAACGCCCAGGAAACTCCAAGAAGCGGCAATAACACTGCTACGCTTTTCATTCCAGCCCTGTGAGGAACAATAAGGTTAAGTATTATAAATGTTCAGAAATTATTGCTACTGCCATGAGTAAATGGTATGGTTTAAGTGAGATGTACTCAGACAACAAACAGCTCGCACAAACAAGGCGAAAAGAATTCTTATAGAAGAACCAAGAACGTTAAGGGAACTTTTTCTATTTCAGTAATAATTGTAAATTTGCAAATGATGTCCTCGGAAATGCTGATTTTTGATGGAGGATGTAGAAAACTGATAAGACACAAAACGGAAAACTAGCACAAGAAATACAAGGGCTTAGCTAACTGACTGGCTCGGCCGAGGGTGCATGGTATGACACTAGTACTAGTTTGTAATATATTTTGTAGAATAGTTATGATTTTCAGTGAGATCGACGGCAATTCAGTACTCCCATGAAACTAATGATGAGAACTAAAATTAACGATGGAAAAGGTCATAACGGTTGATTCTTTTGAGTGTTCAATGAAAATAGTTACTGTATAATGTTGACTTACTTGACGTGTCCATACTTTGTTTGCGTCAGTGTTGCTGATGCAGAATCAGTTACCACTTTCATAACAGCAGCGAGGATGATAAAGTTGATCTAGATGTGAATGACATAATTTTTTGTTATTATGAAGCTCAGTTGAATGCCAAATCGCGTCCAAACATTTTATCACTAAATTTTATTAGATGAGTGTACACACCTTGTAGGAAACGAATCAGTTTTTTCGCCTGATATAGCGTTACACACTCACCACAATTATTGCCACAACTGGCGCAAGAAAAACCCAAATAAAATGGTCCTCTGTCGAAAGCCAACATCTGATAGAAAAACAAGAAATAGATTTACTTTGTTAACAAAACAGAGGGAAATGGTAAAATTTCAGTCTGTAATCATTGAAATCCATTCGTAGATGGGGAATCGAAGGACGAAAAGCTCATTCTAAAGGAAATGTTTTTCTGAATAGTTTGAGCTGCTCTTAAATGACATACGTACATTTTGCTTGTGCCATATCCTGTTGGGTGAACTGAAGCAGCTACTCCAACAATAATGACTGGAACACCTACGAAATAGACAACCATATATTATTTATTTTTATTATTTAAGGTAGCCCCAAGTTAGTGTTTGCTTTTAGTGTCGCTTAAAACAAGCTGTGATTAAACTTTATGGGCTAACCATTTAATGTTTGTTGGTGCTATTACTAACAGGAAGATACAGTTTCGACGTTGTTTATACCTCTTACTAACCGAGTTCGAGGTCCGTACTGTAAGTTACGGACCGAGTTTTTTCCGCTCGGATTTATGGCCCAAGCGCGAAGCACGCGGGCCATAAATCCGAGCGGAAAAAACGAGGATCCGTAACTTACAGTACGGACCGAGAAAATGAGGTTAGTAAGATATTTATTACATCTCTGGGTTCAGTTTGCATGGCGATTAAAACAAACTTTTGAATTTAGCGGGCCGTACAGTAGAGTACGGACAGCTAAATTGACCAATCACAACGCGCGTACTAACTGAGAGATATAATAATTCTAATTATTTCAACATTTATGATTACTACGTTTTAACATCTCAATTTCGAGTGTGGTCAATTTATCAAGGAGTCAAGGTGTCATCAACTAGCGTCGTTTGCCAAAATTCAGAGATAACTGAACTGTAAGACTTACTTACCCCATCCAATCAAGTAGTAGTATTTCATTCTCATATTGTCAGCACTGAACACACTAACGATCATGACATAAAGATGGAATCCTTCTATACACATCCATGTGAACGCCGCTGAGAACAAATAGTGCAGGCCCACTGCTATAACACGGCAAAAGATCTACAAAAGTACATATTTCCGGGTAAAATGTTATATTAGACGTTTGCAAGATGCAAGCCTCAACCACCAAGTATATAGAGTGTGTGCACGTGACGTCATCAAAGCCCTTAAAAGTTTAGTCCTCATCAGGCATAAGAGGTATTATATCTGTTTGCAACTTTCCAGCTCAATAGCGTCCTTCGTTTGGAAACCAGCATTTTGAATTTTGGAGTTAAAGTATTAGGAGTTAAAAGTATTAGGAAAAGTGTTTTTGTAAATGTTTGTTTGGTTCGGTCTGATAATCAGTCGTCTAGATAGCAAAAGTAAGTTCCAAATGTCCACACTATTTTCCGGCCACCATATTGGAGGACTAGGCTGTATAATTTTGCGCGGATAGCTCAACTTTGGGACAACGCATACAACTTAAACTTGAAGAACTGCATTCTTTATTTTATCGTCTATAATATTACAATTTCTTGACTTTATCCACTGAATGGTTTTTGATTTTGTATTTTATTACGTGACAATGCACACACTCTATAAGAAAATAATAAAAGGAAATATGACAACTTTTGTGAATCATCAATACTGAGGCTAACTTCGAATCTATAGGACACTTAACATTGTATGATTAGCCATGCATGTCAAACACGGTTAAAGATGATTTCCAGTCCATACTACGCACTCTCGATAGTTTGTTTGCAGTTTTTGTTTTGCCTCATGTAAGGCATCACAAAATGTAAACATTTCTCAACCTCTTTTCAAAAATAACCGCCATTCTGGATGCTAAGTGGTCGAAGCTTTAAGCTTCGTTCTTTCTCATATCGCTTGATGAAACATCTTCGCAGTTGAAAAAGTCAATGAAGGTGTTTGAAAACAAATTTTAAAAGCCTCAAAGATAAGGTATGTGGTTCATAACGAATAACAATGATTCGCAAACAATGATTCGCATTTCATCGAGTGAGAACTTATAAACGATAGGGTGCTGAGAGTGCGCAGTACGGACTAGAAATCATCTGTAAATCTATTTCTAAAAACAGTGTAACTAATTTAATGTACGTAGTACCTTGTTTCTCGTGGCTTTATTACCAGATAGAAACAGCGACTGGGCCAGCAGCAGAGCCAACGCTAAACTCATATGTATTTTATGTCTTTCAGAAGAAAGAGTTCTAAAAGAAGAAAAACTTATTTTCAAATCTAATTTCGCAGAGATCGTAACTTGCAAGCCGCACTATTTCTGTTGGGCAAGAGTGAATAAAACGGACTGAGACGAAATATATATGATAACTGCTCAGGCGACGTATTACACTCGATCACCTCACATTTACTATAGTTTACAGCCAGAGAATATCAGGGGATTTTCTCCTCATTTCCCCCTCATTTTCTCTTGGTTACAGTAAAGGTATTCGATTAAAAGTATTAATGTGAACTAAAAGACTGCATGTACTAGTTAGCAATTACAGAAGCTGGCATCTTTTGGTTGAGGAAACTAAAGGTACAAAACGTTGAAATAGGATACTCACTGCAAAAACCGGGGGGGGCATGCATTACTAAGGGGCACTTCTTCGTGCATGATAGTGAAGGTTAATTATATCAGTTTGTTGTTGTTTTTTACGTGAAAGTTCAAATAATTCTGACGTACACTGCAAAGAGACGCTCGTTTTATAATCAAAGTTTGATACTACATCGTTAGAATAAAAGATACTCACTCAAATGCTAGATAAACAAGCAGTGTCACAAACAGGCAGGCAATGGAAAGTCCGCAGCCGATGTATGTTATAATACTGAGGGCTAATTCATTGTCTTCAGAGATCTTCAACAAAGGTTAATATAGAACACTGTTCAGAACATCTTCATGTGAGAAGTATTAATGTATTGCCCCTTGCATAAACCTCTCCGGGGACTCCTTAATAATTCATCATGATCAATGCAAGTTCCCGGTGCAAGTTAAAAACAAAGGTGACGGTGTTACGATCTTAATTAGCACATATTTTTCCGTTCAGTTTCCTTAGTTTCAGTTTCGATTGAGAAGATATATCAAACACTCGAGAGAGCGTTTGGCTCACATTTCCAAACCCCTCTTCTTGGTGTTTGGAAATGTGCTCAAACACGGTATTTCGTGTTTGATGTATTTCATATTTTTTGTCCTATTCTATTTTCTTGACCTCATTTACAAAACTTCACTTACCTTAACTTCATTGAATTGTGTAAGAATGGCAAAACTTGTGAAGTGAGTTGAGTGACAACTAGCGTGTGTCTCGTTGATCTGCAGGGTCCACACACCATCGGTAGACCAAGTACTGCAATGACATTTAACAAACCCACACTCAGGTTATCGCTGAGGTCAGCTCTTCGTAACTACAACTAAAATAATCAAACTGCTGCGACAACGTAATGTTAACATCTTTGTCTCTACGACTGAAGACATCCTTGTTACTGCTTCAAAATTCTGTTGCACTAAAGATAACAAGTATGCATTGACTCTTTTTTCACTTTAGTTCTTCCGTTATATACATACCTGACTCGAGGATCCCAAAATACACAGAGTGAACGAGAACTTCTTTTACCCTACAGTGGTAAAAGGAGACAAGCTTTAGTTAGACACGTCAAGACACAAGTATTTGACTCGCTCCAACTGTTTGTAATCACAGCAAATAGTGAAGAGATAATATTTGTTATAAAATAGCTGACGTAGTTGAAACAATATAGTGCTTAATGTAAAATTACCTACCGGGTTATGGAAATGCAGCTCAACCGGGGACGTCATATTGGTTACCAAACGAGAATTGTGAAGTATAGAACAAGAGATGACGTGAGAAGCCACCTTAAAATCGTTTTCCCTGGAAGCAAGGAATAATTGCCAAGACTTCATAAACAAGCATTGTTTCTGATGTCAAATCTCAATTACTTAAGAAATCTTTACCAATAGTATTGGCTATGATAAGGAATTTTCTGTCCTGGCTTGCGTACACCGTGAAATTAGTAGTCTGTGACGAACCATTTTTTCTTTGGCTAAATTGCAAGGGCTTTCTCCTGTTATATGAATTTGTTTTGGTTAATTTCCCTTTAGAGATTTAGAGATTTGTAGAGATTTCGCCCAAAGCAACCAAAATTGGTTAGGGAAGAGTGGTTTTTATCCAAAATGAACGCGTCCTTTGTGTAAAATATTACAAACAAATATTATGTTATTTTAGTAAAATTCAGAGTGGTAATGAAGTGCTCTAAACTAATCCTATAGATCCGAAGAAAAAATTAATAATTAATTCAGAGCGTTTCTTTTAAATTTAGGCCAATAAGTGAGGATACGATAAAGATATTACAGGCGACTTACTGTTCATCCGAATGTTCTGTGAAGTCAGTTGGTAGAATGTTGGTAATATTTCTGTGTATTACTATGGACACTGTGAATTGGTCTAAAGTAAACAGAAATATCAGAGAAAAAATAGAAATAATGCATACGTTTGAATTGTTTTTTATATATAAATTTAGCCAAGCCTAAAAGCAGAGCTCCTTAGCCGGGTTGTTCACAGCCCGATTAAGCTAACCCAGTATAAGTGAGAATTTTTGATTTGAGTTTTTGTAACTTTGCGGTAAGGTTTTATGTCCATATTGTTTGGCCTGTTTTGAGTCTGAATAATCTCAAACTGTACCAGGATAAGGACGAGCCCATGACTCAAAAGCGGTGAAGAACAATTCTTCTCTAGTCAGGGGATACCTTGTTTTGACAGGTGTGAAATGATCATAACATGCCGTTGAGCGCACTAGCCTGCGATTCATGCCGCTAGCCTCGTTGACCATGAAAAAAGAGCTTCATGTGTGTCTGTTTCTAAGCATGCGTGAGGTTCTGTTCCTATATCTATGGTGCTCCTCTTAGCGGCCTTTCGGGCCGACGGAGCTCCGCTATGGAAATTTAGTATAACAATTTCAACACAAAACAGGATTGTTTGCTCAAGACAGTTATGTAACACGTATATTCCACCTTACCTTTGAAAGTTGGCAGTCCATCTAATGGTAACAAAACAGCATCCCGTGTATCTTTCCAAACAGTCAGACTTGTTCTTGTAATGTCTGGTAACATGAAGTGTGTCTTCCTGTCTCCATTATTTTTAAAAGTAGCAACTTGAACGACTGGAAACACAAAGCTCTATCAGCTGCTTTACATTAGGCTCTCTTCACAGTGGTATATCCTTAAATTGTCTTATAGACTAGTAAATTCAATAGGAAATTGTGTTTCACACTTAGCTAGTGTTTGCGGAGGAGATGTATGTGCCTACAAAGTACCATGCTTTTTTCAAGGGCTACGGAACAAAAACGGGCCGAATGCTTCTACCAATTATAGCTCATGGGAGCTGCGAGACTCAACTTAGATCAAACTGAAGGCGATGTGGGAAAACACATACTTACCAGTCCTCTGGGAGTAATGCTCAAAAATAAATTGTTGATTTCCTGTGGTGATTTTCCCAAGTGCCAGTGTAATGTTTTCCACTATACGTATCACAGTTGAGAGCTGATCATGAAGAAAGCGACAAGAGTAACGGAGAAAATTGCTTTACGGGCTACAGTAATGTCTATAATAATGAACCAATCAGAGCTAGAAGGACAAAGCACAAAAGAAGCCGTGTACTCAGCACATTTCATTTTATTGTACTGCTCTGCAACAACACCGTATTCATTAAAATCTGATCTTTCCCTACCAAGGCCGTATATATACATCCTATGTTGTGTGCAACGACCGAGGACCTCAAATAAAAAAAACAATACAGAGAGTCCCGTTGTTCGCAATGGCCCCGCGGTTGTTGAGAAAGGACTGGCGCTATTTTATAAAGACTGCTGATAAACACGTTGTGACCAGACCTTTTTTGTCGTTTTCCACTGATCTTCGTTCTTTCTTTCAAAGCTGAATTCTGCCGTTGTCATCAATGAAGCGGCCACACTCTTAATTAAGGAAAAACAGGTAATGAATTTGTGAGATAAAAACTCATTTCAAAAAGACAGGATTGCAAATTTTGCATTTTAAGCAAAGGGCGACTAAAGTAACTGACTTTGTTTTTCACCTAAAGATGTTTTATTTTACCGCTAATCATGAACGTTCAACCAAGACAATTGAACAAAGAACTATTATGCAGATGGCTGATCAACCAAAATAAGCAGCGGCATTGAAGTATACAGTACTTTTGATTTCTCTCTATCAAGCTAGTGCTTCTAAGCATATTACTGCCGTTTTAAATAATTCCTGCTGATATGTGATTAACGCAAACCCATCGAACACTCCCCATCCAGTGATACTATAACTGCCTTGAGTAGAGACAGCTTGGTTAGCTTGTCAGTCCTGGTTCAGTGGCTTTTCAGTATTGGCTTTTGGAATGAAACAGTGCAGACAGATCAAACCAAGAAGAAGGAAAAAATCACTTTAAAGGCAACTAAACTGTCGGAGAATATTCTTAGCGAGCTTACCTTCATAGTTTCGGGATGCTCGCCAGGTATTATGTCAAGTATGATGCTAAATTCTCTAAGGATTTCTAGAAACAGTTCTACAGATTCCTTCGTAAGAGTTTCTTTCTCTACAAGTATCTGGAATCGTTGTGCAAGCTTCTGGATGTCCTCTTTCCAGGAAGTGTTGTGCGAGGACCCTATGGTGGTCTACGAAAATAAGGATGCAGATTTAGGCTATACCAAACTTGTATCAGTGTTTAGCAATAGAGCCTATAGAAATGATGGAGGCGTTCGCTTTTGCGCTTTTAAAAACTCAAAGAGAAGTCAGAGTATAATTCCTCATAAGCACTTTTTAATTATTGTGCTCTACCATGTTTGTGGTAGAGAGATTTAAATCGAGACATGGCAACATCAGTTTTTTTCATTACCTTAAGAGATGTCACATTCTTCAGTAGTTCTTCCCATTGTGAGATAGTGTCAACGGGAGAGGCAGGTGTTATAACAGTTACATCTAGAGATAAACGAACATGTATCACTTCCATGTTTAGACAAAGTTTATCACAACAGCAATGATGCATGTCAAAAATAATAGAAAACATAATCAAAATAGCGGTTCATGACGAATCACGAAAATGCATGCACCCTTAACAACCCCAGTGAGGGTAACAATGGAATTCTTAGACGCGCCTGCTATGAAATGCACGGCGCGTTATTGCTGCCTTAAACGTAATTATACGTGTTCTTACCAGTTGGTAGCTTTGTAGCAGTTGGGTGATGATTGACGGCAGTGGCAAAATGTCTAACTTGGTTTGAAGTAAGATCAGCAACAGACGGTGTGAACACTGTGCTATGTGACCCTGGTCGAGGAAAATCTGAACTGTAAGTTGCAGCTATAATTAGTTCCTTTGTCGTTGGAAGAGAAGCAATCTGAAAGGTGCTGGAACCAGTTTTGGTTGGTGTAAGTGATGTCTGGGTTAAAGCGACAATGCATGTACTAGACTTCGTCGAGGGAAGTGAAACTACATTGGAACCTGCGCTGGGCCAAGAAAATCCTTCGGGGATGATTGGAAAGATCGGAAAGTTATTCCAGGACATGCTGTGATGGCCTGAATGATCTGTGACAAAAAACCATAAAAATGCGTTTTTTCATTACATTTAATCTATTTGCACTTGTGAAATACATACATACATTTATTTCACGTCCCCACGTGAGTGAATGAATAAATAACATAGCTTACTCTCAATAGGTACATTCTAATGATAATAGATTTATCATCTCTTCCAAGGCAAGGCTAGGCAAGGCAAGCCAATCCAAGCTACGCCAAGCAAACCAAAATTCTAAAATCTATTGATCATGCCACCATTTTTGCTGGCGGAGACTAGCTAAAGATTAATTGAAATTCAATATACTGAGGGCAATTATATATTTGGTTGAACGACACGATAATCATCGTCTCTTCTTCGGCAAGGTCACCCTGTTTTGTGTTTACGTTAATGCGTGTGTATTTTAGCCATAGTCAGTCGCATTTAATGCTTACAAACCTCTAATCGACAAAAATCCTGGAAATGCCCTATCTTTGTCTGAACATCCCGTAGAATTCCCGGGAATTAGTGAGATAGAGCCAGATGATAAGAATACTCCATTGGCTAGGATATGTACAATGCCTCCTGCTCCTCCCGCGGAGCCCGCAGGTTTATTGCCCGTTTTTCCCGCATGCGCACCATTTACTTCTAGTGACCCACCATTTTTGACTTGGACCTTTGGTTGATCAGTAACAAGACAAAACGTTACCGCTGACGAAGACAACACATTGCTCTATCAAATGTCAAATAATTGAGTTTGGGAGAGAAACATCACTACAGAGTCAAACTTTCTGCAAATTGATCAGTAACCCGAAATATGGTGACATGGCGATTCACCCTAAATTACTAATCAGACTTCGGGGCTGAACCCAACCGATTCGGTCCTTACAAGATTGTTTTTGTTTTTGTCTAGAGAACCTTTGTCTGTATTCTTACCTAGAGAGGATGGAGGGTAAGAGAGTACATCCCCTATGGGTTTATTCCTATGTTATTTTTAGATCTAGACGTGTAACCCAGTTCGTTCATGGACAATGTTAGGTATAATGCGTAGTAGTGAGTGTCAAACATTGTCGGTGCGTGAAAAACGCATCCCACTTCAACACATTCTGCTATGTATCCGCGCTTGAGGATTGTCCTTTACGTTTCCACGCTTTTCCATGTACTTGTAAGTTTAACGTGCGTGTTTTCATGGAGGATGTTAATGCATGCAAAGCCTCTTATACTGTCCACGTGAACAAACTTCGTCTAACAGGATCCAAATAACACGACAGGTATTATTACCTTAAGAATAAGTCCTGTGGAAGGAATAAACCTCTTTACCCATCATGCCTCTCTCTTGATTCCTACAGCTCACTAACTGGAATTAGTGTGCTAATTTTATCACGTGATAGTTAATTTCATTGCAACCGATGATAAATATTTATATCGATGAAGAAACTGACTCTTACAAGAACGAAATTATAACTAAAAGAGTTATAGCTCTTAGGAAACTCTTTTCTTTGATCAGACCATTGTATTAAGTTAATTGAAAAACACTGAGGAAACCCACCTCGTTTGCCTCCAGGCGGATTAGCCCTCCTGAGCTGCCACTGTATATTTCGTAATTCCCTTGTGTTTGCCGAGCGTTAGCTTTGATTTTTGCCTCTGTGATCGAGTACAAAATGATGCTTTACTATATGCCTTGCCAAAAATTCACATCTTGTAATTATGCGACACGTTTTTACTTTTAGTTCTAAGAATACTGTGGCACAACAGTTGAATGTTCCTTTAAGTTTAACAGATCGGCGCAGCGTCGATGTGTTGAATCCTAAGACGCGAACTCATAACACGAATCTACAAAAATCCCTCATAGTATATGATTAACTAATTCAATAATGCTGGACTGAAAAACGTTTTAGAAACTGGAGCTTGAATCAAAGCTTAACTAATCGCGATTGTATCCAGCCCAGTCTGCGGGCGGAGTTCCGATCCGCGCCGTTGTCTGTCCGATCCGCGCCGTTGCCTTATGTGACGACAGTGTGTATAGCCTCCGAGGTTGTTTCAATTTCACTCAAGTATAGTGGATTCATCGCTCGTTAAGCGTGTTTTTCTTTGTTCTTTTCTTGGTAATATGTCTGGATAAGGTAAAGCACGTCTGTTTTTCTCTCTCCTATGTTTAATTAATTTCTGAACTAAATAAATACTGAATAAACTCGAATACTAAATACCGATCACTATCGATCCATTCCTGGCCACAAACTGGATAGCTCCACCACCATGACCAGGCTTTGTAACTGTGTAACCTGGTTTATCTAGATAAGAACCTGTAACAAATGAAAATATAAGGACACTTGTTACTTTACTAAACAATTGGCCTATGGTGAGGGCGATGCGATTGGAATCTCGAATCCTTGTCCATGCTACTGTATGGATTTGTGTTTGATGGTCCCAAACTCAACAGCTCCACGTCGTGGTCAGCCCTCTGCCAATTGGGAATTTTAACACGTTCCTGCCAATTTAGTTTCCTTATTTCAGTGCTCAGATTACAGAATTGCTGCACTTGATTTCAGTGGTGATTTCATTTATATATCTACGTACTTCCCGCCACCACAACAAACCAACAAATATCTACACACTATGTGATAAGTGAATAAAAACCTTGCTCTCTATGAGTTCTAGTAGCTCGGTGGATAGAGCACCCGCTATGTGTTCGGGAGGTCATGGGTTCGATTCCTGTCGGGACTTAGACTTTTCTTTGTAATACGCTCGTCTCCTGTTGATCAATCCACCTTTCACATCTACACACTATGTTTGTGTACCTGAACTGCCTCCAAGCAGAACGTTTGTGTCTTCCTTTCCATATTCCAAACCACTATAGCCCGCAATGAGAATATTCTGGAATGCAGGATATCCACCCTTGCCACCGTGTCCACTTCCGCCAATGCATTGCGAGGACCAATACTGCAAGTATTTTTCGCTCATACCACCCGGTCCGTTGCCTTAAACAAACACAAAAAGTATATTGTGAAATCTTGATGTGTTTCGTTCAGATAACTTTGACTCCGCTACTGAGTCGATGCTTTTATTTTCACTCGAACTTGGGAGTTCTTTGGAACTGAAAAGGTGAAGCACAGAACGACGTATGCATTTGTCATTTCACGTGAACACGGTATTTGAAATAACCTATGCTGGTTTAATCTCTAACTGATTGCATCGGCTTACCTGGTATTATAGATAGAAACCAGTTTCTGGGTTTGTCAATGGGCATGTATCCTCCAACACATTTTCCACCCAGCTCAGTCAGTGCACACGATAAATCTATCATAGTTTTGACAACTATGTTTCCTTCAAGTGATTCGATAGTAGTAAGGGGCTCTCATATGGCCGGTAACCAATCAGGATCAAGATGCATCTCATTAAAAATGCTCTCGACCAATCAGATTGCAGGATTTGCTCATTTGCATAAACAAAATGGCTGCCAGAAGGCCTTTTGCATAACTAATGAGGCACGTGACCGGAAGTGAAAAAAATTTCTCAAAAAACCGGAAGTGTCATTTTTTAATTGGAAAAAACTTAGTTTTACAAGCGGGACGTGTGCACGGTGGATCCGCGCGCCCATTTTTTTACAATTCCGCGAGGGTTTCAGCGTTGATCATGTCTACATCCTCGAACATGTAAGATGTGTATCCGTAAGGATAGGATTTGAAGGAGGTAGGGTCTACGACTCTTTTGTCGAAGACTAATCCGTATCGCTTTGTGCGAGGACGTATGTGAATGTCTTTGGTGTGAGGGTCCCGCATGAAGAAATTCGGGTTGGT
>OMLO01001173.1_pt1 | contig 19638 bp, 13 predicted proteins | sample 1674811 | NCBI WGS metagenome assembly OMLO01 (sample SAMN06265003, study PRJEB25207) | coral metagenome | isolation source: Coral host | place: Mexico:La Bocana,Puerto Morelos, Mexico | collected 2008-11-13 | reverse complement strand
CAAACAAAGTAAAAAACCAAGCAAGCAAACAATGCGACAGACAAGGAAATAGATTACAAATCCAATGCAATCCAATGCAATCCAATGTAATGTAATGTATTCCACATAAATAGAAATAACAAATATATATTATAACATGTGGTAAAAATTTTAAAATTGTAAACAGTTTAAGTAAGGTCATAAAATAGAAGTGATATAAAAATAATTACAGGTATTGCTAAGTAAAAGCGATAATCTTATGTACAATCAATAATATAACAACAAATGAAAAGTTATGTTAAAAGGCCCGAGAAGTCAAATGATTTTCATTATACTGTTAAGGCCTTACAAGTTGTAATAGCTGTATCTGACTCCGGCAGCAGGTTCTAGGTAACGGCACGTTTCAAGTCTGTAGTTTGTATTATTGATCTTAGGCAGTTTTTAAATGTCGGTTCCCCTCAGATCTAAAATGTAGTAACGTTTTTATCCTTTTAGGAGCACGATCGTAATAAATAGCTTTAAAAACCGTACAAACTATTTTTGCGAGTCTTCAATTAACCAATGACGGTAAGCCTATCTTATTGAGTAATTCCTGGTAGTGTGTTTAGAGCACTGGTGACAAAGAAACCATTGGTGAAAGGCGAAAATTGTAAACAGTCTTTAAATAGTTTATTCATTTCAAAGGAATATTATATTACTTGTCAATTTAAACACCTTGATAAAATAAATATGCTATGTTTCAAATGGTACTTTGAAATTTCGGTGTAGTTATCAAGCAGAGTGCTGACCTGTGCTGTTGCCTTTTCTTTTCCAATTTCTTTTTCAGACATCAACGAATGCGACGAAGATCCACACATATGCCACAGGATCGAGAAAAATTCAGACTGCGAAAACTTGCGAAATGGCTTCGAATGCTTATGTAAGAGTGGCTTTCAGCCTTTTTACAACAGCAGTGGGCTAGTGAATTGTACAGGTAAGACTTTGTTTTTTCTCTGGAAAGTGGAGTTGCGTAAGGGATTGGAGAAGGCAGGAAAGGAGGGCAAAGGAAGGCGTTGGAGACTTTTAAAAGTAAAATAAAGGTAGTAGACCGAGCTCAAAAGACAGGTTTACAAACAGAGTAACTGGCTGTAATTCGAAGGGACTCTATGGATTTAAATTCTGCGGAGGGCAAAGACTGTTTCCCCTGGGGATGATACTCAAAGAGAAATTACTGGGTTCTTTTTCCAGTGCTTCGCTGCCTTCTGATCTCTTATTCAGAGAAGGTTTGGGTCAGAGCAACTGACAGTTTGTATCAATGAGTACTACAGAGTAAAAATATATTTATTGATTATCGCATGGCAGATATCGACGAATGTACAAGTGGTCAGGCCGTGTGTCCTTTGAATTCCGAGTGCATCAATTTTGAAGGCGGAGTTCAATGTCGCTGCTTACCAGGCTACCAACTAAAGAACGGAGAATGCAGAGGTAACACAAAAACAACAACAACAACAACAACAAAAAACAACAATACAAAGAAAAACGAAACGAAACTAAACAAAACACAACAAAACGAAGAAACAAGAAAACACAACAATATAAAAGCGCTTTTGAACTTTTAGGATATTGGCGCTATATAAATATTTTATTATTATTATTATTATTAGAACATTGCAAAGTACAAGTACAGCAATACAAAACACAATTAAACAAAGAAAAACAAAGAAAATATGCAAAAAACAACAACAAAACAACACAGCAAAAGACATCAGTGCACATACAAAACGCAACAGAACACAATAACATGATAGACATATGATAGCGAGTTTTTCATTGAAAGGAAACACACGCGTATTCCGTTAATATCCTTCAACACAAGTTTGAAACCTACTTTAGGGAGGTAAGTGCTATAGCGAAGGAATTATGCTCGAAAGCGTTGTCTTCGTAAACTTACCAAGGCAGTCAATTTACTTGTATCAACCTCATAGAAGAGAAATAGATAACTCAGTAGTTAACCCTGTAGCTAGTAAGTAATATGCTTGTAATATTTTACCATTTCTTTTCTCTTCTTGTTATTTTCATTCAAGTTAAGCGGTTCATCTCCGTTATACTGATCTGGATTCGCGTTATAACGACAAGGACATACACCCGTGTGGATTGTCCCAGCGGTTTTCCCTACTTTGGAAAACTGCACAAGAAATTCTATGTAAGTATTGGTTTTTTGGTTGTGACGTCATAAAATAATTCCTTCTTAAAGTCCCGATCCTTTTGTAGTAGAATATCGCCGATGGTGTAGTGGATAGTCTGTGTAGTCATCGGGGAGTGGCCGGTTCGAATCCTTCACCGGACAAGAATATTTCTTTCATTTCAGAGACGTGTCGAAAGCCGCCTTTAAGTTATTTACTTATAATTTCTATCATCGACCATCTTCTATTTCCTGAACATTAGTTTTCACTTCTTTCTTACGACTTATCAGAAAACCAAACAATTTTTACTTGACACTAAAAATTACCTCGAGTTCAAGAAGCATTCTTTCTTTTCTCTTACATTTACAATCACGCCAGACAAAGTGACGTCAGACGCAAATTGTGCGATTTTTGTTACATCAGTGTCGTGATGTTTTTTATCATTGATGTTGCAATTCAACCAGCATAAGTGTAATTATGTTCTTGAATAGTGAATTTAAACTTGAATCATTCATACATAGACCTTCCAATGAAACAAACTTCTAGATTAATAAAATTCTCAAACACTGACTGTTTTAAAAAGTCCAACCGATTTCATTGTCTTTACCTCCTCAATAATTTCTGTATTCTATTTTACATTTTGCGAGTTTTTTACGCACCTAAATTGTATTCAGTGACCATTATCTATATTCCAAAAATTGTCTAATAACTCCGAGGATTTCAAAAGATATTCCGAGTCACGCCACAAGTGAAAATATTTCCCTTGATGTTAATTATTGTTTTCAGATCTACCATAATGGAATCATTTCGATTGGCAAGCGCTATTATCGTGCAGAACCAAAGAGACTCGAAGACCTGAAGAAGGATGTTATTGCTGTTTTCTGGGCCAATACTGATGTCACCCTGTCCAGCAATATCAACTACCAAGTCGTCGATCGTAGCACGCCCGAGTTCCGAGAGGTATTGCCCAGCAGTCTTACTTGTGGTTATAGTTACTTAATGTATGGCTACGTTAATGTGTCCCCTTGTGTTAGAGCAGCTTTCAATTGAGTGTCGAAAGAAATCAGGTTTTACTATAGTTTGAGGTTGGCTGAGTAGTCTTATTGGTAAGTAACTGGTTTGGTTTTTGTTTTACTATAGTTTGAGATTGGCGGGGTAGTCTTATTGGTAAGTAATTGGTTTGGTTTTGGTTTGACTATGGTTTGAGGTTGGCAGAGTAGTCTTATTGGTAAGTAATTGGTTTGGTTTTGGTTTTACAACACTCAATTGAAAACCGCTCTATTTTACAATTAGATTATGAGTTCGATATTTTTATGCGTGATAGTTCACGCCGGAGTGCGCAGAGCTTATCACACATAGAAATCGATAGCGAATAATGTGATTGTTTTAGTATAAATCTACAGTCGTTCAAGACTTTCAATCCGTTTCACAGACACTTCCGGAAAAAAGGCAAAGATGAGGCCGCCATTTTGTTATCAAGCGCACATTGTCGGGGTACTGAATATGTTCAGCAGCATAGATAATCAGTAGCGTAGCTAAGCAAATAGCGGCATTCCTGATAGAACGTTACTAGATTTATAAAATAACAATCATTAGAAATTACCTTAAGCTCGTAGTTCAATTGACGCACAAACGTAACCGATGTTATTTGTGCTATCTCAGCAATTGGACAATACCACAGATCGACTAAAGAACTGCACAGGAATTGACGAGTTTCACGCCACATGGATGTTGGTTGTCACGTGGGAAAAAGTTTCACCGTTCGCCAGATTTTTCTTCTTTAACCCATATGTAGGAGAGGTATTTGACTATAATTAAGTCGTTTAAGGGCCCTTGTCAGCCATTGTCGATGCTATTGAAGTTATTGACATAGCACGGTGAAGCCTGATATCTTATTGCTTTACTGTGAGTTGTGTTCCTGAAAATATGTTTAATTTTTCTTTAGTACTTAACCTTCGATTCGACAGGCTTCGAATAAATCGAATAAAATAAGATAGCCAAACTCTTGCACCTATATAAATAAAAACAAACGAGTGGCTGACTAGAACTCTTTAAGTTCTCAACATTTATTGACGTTGACGGCGCTGCAATTAATGGTTAGCGCCGTACATTGCAGATCGAAAGGTCTGGGTAACCTTAGACTGGGTGATTGTGACGTGTTTTGTTGTCTGTCTACATCCAGCTGTACATTTAGACATTGGCGTATGAAATCTTGGAGGATGGGTTTCATGTGACAGTCTACCTGTTTTCTCTGATTCTAGAGATCTCTGACGTAACGGTTTTTAAATTTTGGAAGTCTATACTTGTTTTTTTTTTTTTTTTTCAGCAAAGCACTTATCAAGCCGTTCTGATCACAAATGGTACTGCCTCCTATGTAATCTTCAATTATGAAGACGGTGGAATGAACTGGTACAGAAGACTTCAGCGAAAGTGCGCCGTCGGATACTCTACCAAGAGCAAGGAATACCATTTCCAAGATGAGGACTCCTTCGACGAAAATATATTCCACATCGATTCCAAAGAATTTGTCGACAACGACAACGGAGTGCGAACCCGCGGCTACTTTTGCAAGTCTCTTAACACGGAAGTCGTGCCTACACTTACAAACGAACAGAAATGTATGAACTGGTTCAACGAGGAACCCGACCCAGACTTTTGGCTGGCGGAATTGAATGATTGTCCCGCTAGTAGGAGGGCTGCTCGTCGCGACAATCGTTACAAAAAAGTAAGAAGCAAAGAAAGTAAAAAAGGCCCTAAAAGTTCAAAAGTTGATTGCTACGAGCTGAGATTCGCCACACGTGTATACGGCGCAAGTCACCAATGCTGCTACTTTAAAAACGGACGCAGCAGGGACGCGTTTGTTTCTGAGCCGCCCGAGGCTGGTAGAGCTTACAGGTTCGTTGAAACATAGGAATATGCATATAGAGTAAAATAAATAACTTCTTACTGTTGGTAAGAAATGTTAATTGAAAATACTTCAATTTCCAATTTTTTTTTAAATAATCATAGGTTAGCGTTTGCTAATCTGTTTCATCATTTGAATACTGGGTTTTTGTTTCTTCTACTTTTTATGCTGTTAATCAACTTTCACTGTACTGCTCTTTTTGTTGTCATACTGGCCTCTAATCGTTTCGAATGCCTGGATTGATTTTTAATTGTTAACAGTTGTTGACCGTTGTCAAGATCAAGCGACGAAGAGTATTACCTTTAACCACTACGTTCATCTGATTCTATACAGATATCACTACAAAAATAAAGACCAGAGACAGACAGGCGACATTGAACCTTTTGAAGCTTGTTGCAGTGAAGGAGAATCCGAGTTATGTTCATTGTTCTATCAGAAGCGACCACTGACCGAAGCTGCCAGCGCTATCGCGTTCGCCCTGCCATGCTGGTGTCGGTTTTTGGCAGGAGGATGCCGCAGGCGATCATGTGGTCGCAGGAGAGGTCCCAGGCGACCATTTAGAATACCGTTTAGAGGTGAATGAAGCTAAATAGGCCATACTCGGTATTGAACGGGAGCTAGCTTGCAAAAGAGGCTGGTGCTGGGGAATATCATTAAATGATTAATGATTAAGGATTAATGATTCCCTGCATTAGCCTCAGTTGCAAGCTAGTTCCAGTCCAATACCGAGAATAACAATATGGCCTATTGTAAAATAAGTTCTATTAAGTTCTTTTTGTAGGTAGTTAAGAAAAAAATGAGACGAAGTATTGCTAAATAACTGAGTTGAAACTGTTAGTAACTGTTGGCAGCTTATTACATATGTAACGTTTCTTTTCAAATTTGTTTTCAAGCCTGGTTCTTCGGTGATCCTCACATCTCTACGCTGGATGGCTTTCAGTACACTTTCAATGGCCTTGGAGAGTATATCTTGCTTCGTTCTCTGGACAGGGTTCTTCACTTTCACGGAAGAACAGACCGTCCTCGTAACACCGACGGGGAGCTGACCAATGCCACTGTATTCTCAGCTTTCGCTTTCAAGGCAAACGACAGCGACAGTGGACAGATACTCTACGACAATTCTGTGCCTGGTAACCTTAGCATCACTGTCTTGTTTCAGAACAGCTCCTGTCGAAATTACACCATTGGCGATTTCGATGAGGGCCTGGACTTCACAGGAATGTCGATGGAGAGAAGTGAAATCAACAACAACACTCTAGTGGTGTCTTTTCAGTTGGGCTTGTCGATCGAGGTGACCCCCGGTCTAGGACTTTTGCAGTTGAGCGTGAGCGCACAAGATGACCTAAGGAACAACACGGAGGGACTTTTAGGAACATTTAATGGTGTTAAGACAGATGACCTGCAGTATCCCAATGGGACGACGATATCAAGCAATGCTACAGAGGAAGAAATATTTCATCTTGGACAAGAGTGTAAGTAGCACCCGCGTAATAACTCATACAAAACTGATTTTTCTTGATTATTTATTTCTTTTAATCTTTATCACTTTTCCAGTATAATAGCTACAAAAGGCAATTTAAATACAAAAAGTGCATTTGGGTGTCGAAGAATTTTTGTGTCGGATTAGAAAAATTCACGGCATTAATTTTTTTGTACCAGGGTTTAAAAATCGTTTCCTGTAATCACATCGAGAGCAATCAATCTATTTATATTTTAACAGTGGTGACATTTAATTTTATAACAGAAGCCCGCTTTATATTGGCTTCCAATTTTAGAACCTACACAGTAGACTGCGTTTTTAAGTAACTAGCAAAACAGCCGATCACAAAACTTAACGATATAATATTGATATATAATTATCGTCTCTTGTGGTCCTACGTCCAGGATGTAACTTTTACCTGGGTATTCACACTTATTTCTCGTCAAATAAAACATTTTAAAATGGCTACAGTGAACTTCTTGGCGGTACAAATAAACTTGAGCCACATAGCAAAAAATTCCTTGTCGGTTCCTTTACCGTTGAGGGATTCCCCTCCAACTTCCTCAACCCACCATAACGTACCTGGTCAAAAAAAAAACTGTCGCCACTTTCATTAAAATAACTCTTTGCCTTTCTTTTCATTCTTCCAACAGGGAAGGTTCCGCATGAGCAAAGAATGTTCGTTTCATCGAGCTGCATGCTACAGAATGTGTCCTTTGATGATACATTTATACCCGCCTTCCTTAATCTGTCCGCTGTGACTCCTGAGATCCGTGAGCTGTGTGGCGATAATAGAGAATGTATCTTTGATGTGCAACAGACAGGCAACACTGAACTAGGAGAGCAGACAAAAGGCTTTGAAGAAGACAACCAGGCTGCGATAGATGAATTAGGTAAATAAATACTACAATCTTTTCCGAACGAACTGGCGCAACACACAGAAAGGACTCAGAAAAAGATTTTATGCTTCCCACTTACTTGACCTACGTAAACCAATAATGTTCATTTCCAGTGAAGGAAAAGATGGTATGGGCTTGCGTCCCGTTTGTAATGTGATCTTAGAAAGTAGAACAGTAATTATTAGACAGGTTTTGATAGGAATAACAGCATACTACGAAACTCACAGAGGATATGAAAAAACTTCCGTGTTGGAAATCCAGACTTTAAACTACAATTTCAATCCCCCAGTCCACCCCCACCCCAACTGATAATAAAAACGTTGCACGCAAGTACCTCCGCAGAATGCATTCGTGTTATATCATGCTACGTTTTCGGCTGGTTTCAGTGTTTTTCATTATGGTCTAATAGTAATAGTGATACGTCTTTCATCAATATGACACAACTGGAATGTTCCATTGCTAAGCTATGTATTTAAATGACGATAGCTTGCTATTTCTTTCTCTTAATGTAATTCTTATCACTGCTTAAAAAGTGGCTGATACTTTCTTTTAATTAGGAAATACGCCTCCAGAAATCATGGGACCGACAGAAATCAATGTCACTGTGAACCAGGAAATACAATTTTACATCGAAGCTTCCGATGCCGACAACGACACGATAACAATAGAAATTGACGATCTTCCCGAAGGAGCAATGTTCAACTTTTCTAAACTTGATAACATGGCTCAGTTCGTGTGGAAACCTGTGAATGCCACCAATGTTACTCTGGAGTTTGTGGCGACAGACTCGAAAAACGACTCAACGGTTCTTCCCGTTGTCATTAACATGTGCAAATGTGAGAACGATGGAGAATGCGACTTTACACAATTCGTGGGAGATAACAGTGGAGCTTTCCGTGTCGTGGAATGCAATTGCAGCGATGGCTTCGAAGGCACGTTCTGCGAGACCGAAGTACCTGACGCATGCGCGGACGATCCCTGCTTCGATAACGTGACATGTAATACCACAAGGAACCCGTTCGGATTCCAATGCGGGCCATGTCCTGTGGGACTGACCGGTGATGGGGAAAACTGCTATGGTAAGAGTTGTTAAGCTCGTATATCCTGCAACAATGATCGACATATCATTTCTCCAAATCACGTCCATGTCGAGACAAGTAATCCTCCTATGCCAGATAACTGACTGAAAATAACAACAACCAGCTCTATTTGCCTAATACAGTGTTGTAAAAGCTTTTGTAAACTAAAACAGTAATGATTTTCGTAAATATATAATAAGGTTATGATACAAACAAAAGAGAGTGATAAAATGGACGAGAGATTCCCGTGATTAAACACACTTTTTCCAAGGTTTTTCTCGTCGCGCTCGATTCTGTAATTACTAGTACGTATGTCCGGTAGTAGGCTCTTTCTAGCAAAGTTCTAATTTCCACAAATGTGTTTTTATTTTGTCATAATTCGTTCAATGTGCTGACACTGTGTATTTTTTGTATTTCTTAGAATTTGATGAGTGTGCTAATCCAAATGTCAGCCGCTGTAATCAGACCTGTATAAACTCGTTTGGTAGCTTCAGCTGTGAGTGCAATCAGGGGTACATTTTGCGAGAGGAAGGCAGAATCTGCGAAGGTATCATTTACTTTTTAAAAATAGATTTTGTTGGTTAACTTGGCAGAAATCAAACTAAGGTATTAGTATCTGAAAAATCTCCTAGGAAGTGGAACTCTCAAGCCCGTCCCCATTACGCCAAAGAAATTTCAAAAAGCCAGCTTCATTTCTACGGCCTACCGTCCACACTCACGAAAACGGAGCTTTTCGAAAACAATCTCCAGACCGCCAGGAATTTGAGAACGTCAGCCTTTTTAGTGTGGAAAACCATGCTATTTCCCTGACCGAGTTTTCCTCAAACACTCATTCAAAATTACCGGCATTTGTCAACTTTAGCGACAGAAACAACCGTGCCTATGTTACTACTCATTTAACTCTTTAGGACTAATTATTATAGAGGATTAACGGTCAGTGTTACTTTTCAGAAATAAATGAATGCGAAGATGCCAACATGCGGCATAACTGCACGGAGAATGCATTCTGCACAAACTTGCCAGGCTCATTTAACTGCACGTGCAAACCTGGGTTCGAAGGTGACCCGTACACAAACTGCTCAGGTAAACAGCGATGAGAGTGTAAACTTTAAAACATTTCTCTGTTTAAGGCAAACTGAATGATGGAACGACTGCCGGAAGGGGATACAAACATGGCCTATTGAAAGAAAGAAAAAAGAATGGGAGCATAATAGAATAAATCGTATGAATTGATAATTATTCTTTCTGTAGATATCGAGGAATGTAAGAATGGAGTAGCGACGTGTTCTCAGTACTGTCAGGACACTCCAGGATCCTTTCAATGTTCATGTAAAGATGGATTCCAACTTCGTGACAACATGGCAACCTGTGAAGGTACTAAGTCGATATTCTGTTTTTTTTTTTCTTTTCATTTACTTAACAATTTGCTTGTATCTTTTTTTGTGCGTGTTCTCTTTTCTCTCTCTCTCTTTTCTTCTCAACTTGTTAAGTTCATTTTTTTTACTATTCTGTAGTTTCTTTTGTCGTAATTAAATTTTTGTTTTTAAGTTGTTGTTTCTCTTTTTTGTAAAGCTATGAAAATAAAATGTTTGATTGTTGTTGTTGAAACCCTACTGCAAAAGTTTGTCGTTTCCTTCTGAGCCACGTGAAAAAAATAAAATTGAGACTTCCGACACACACGCAGAATGTAACCCTCCATTCAGTAGAAAACAAAGAGAAATGACACTCAAACGAGTTAATATTCCCCGGCTGAATTTTGAATATGAATTAAAGCTTACTGAATAGGATCAGAAAAAGAAATTCGATCTGCCCAAGAGTCACTTCCAGGGGGGTGGTTCTTTGGATCAAGCTGTTTGCGCTGCAGACCAATACAAGAATCGCATCACTGAACAAAAATACATCAACAGAGAAAAAAAAAATCATATCAGCGCCAGCGAAGGTAAGGACAAATTCCTTTACAATCGACCGGGTAAAGTAAAAAAAATATATTCTTTTGGGACAGAAACAACGTTGTAAAAAAAAATTTCGTTCATTTAGAAAGATCTTCATCGGCTCTGTTGTACAGTTAAGAACCCGATTATCCTGGGAGAAATTCCAGACCAGGCTAGCGGGCTTCAATAATTCATTTATCTTACCTGGGAACAAATACTTCTTACAACATTATGATGCTGTGATAGTAAATGTAATAACCAAGTACTGTTTTGGATCTCAGATATAGACGAATGTGATGAAGGTAAAGATGACTGCGAACGTGATTGCGTCAATCGAATTGGTACTTACGTATGCAGGTGTCCCCCCGGTTTTGAACTAAACGCGGATAACGTTACTTGTAAAGGTAATAGAGAACTTTTCTCAAGATGTCCAAAAACAAGTGATTTTGTTGTAAGCGTATGTTTGCTAAGTAGACATGTTGGCTTAAACCTTGTGAGACCTGAGTTCGATTTAGGCGAGATTTGATCGCAAGTTATCATTGAAAAATAAAGAAATTATATTTATCTTAAATATTTAAAACGTTCTTTCACTCAGTCCATAGGCAACATAATCTATGAGTACGATGCAAAACCTGAACATGCTAGGTAAAATTTCTGCGACTACACCGCCAAAATAGCACTCTGGTTCACCCCCGCATAAACTCCTGTAAATGTTGAAATCTTGTAATTGCATTCACATTAACCAGAATCTATAATCATCTCTATTAATTAAACTCTTGCAAAAATTGCTCAACGTTCCTTAAGGAGTTTTTGATCGATCTATATGTACAGTTTTATTTGATGTTTCTTATTTCATATTTCTTTTATTTAATAGTGGCGGATGATAGCGAATGTGATGAGACAAATGGTGGCTGTTCCGATGTCTGCGTCAACAGAACAGGAGAAATCACGTGTTATTGTAATTCTGGCTACAACCTTACAAATGACGGGAAAACTTGTGCCGGTAATGTGTCTCCGTGGCTTTTTCTGAAAATACGCAATATCACTGATTCACGTTTTCTTCGCTAAAAACGCCTAGATATTGAAGGAACCTCAAAATGCAGCCTTGTACTGACAGTTGATAAAGGCATTCTGGGTATACATTGTATAATTTAATATTCAAGAAGTAGTAAGAAGTATATTGCGGGAGTAGTACATTTGCGACCCTTTCAGGTTTTGGCGTACACTGACATTACTCCTAAATTTTGGCGCGAAATTTCAGCATTAATTTATAATTTCACATGTAAACTTACAAAATTGCTATGGAGACGTTTGGCCCGAAATTTCTTGTTACAATAAACAATTTAAAAGTCCACAAATTTAAGTGTGATTTGTCACCCATGCATGATATAAAAAGTAATCAAATAGTAAACTCATGAAATAAGAAAACAATTTCATTTCACCTGCGTGTTGTAAAAAAAGAATTTTGAAAAAAACGCGCCTGAAATTATTTCCTAATTTTAATGTCGTTGCGTCACGTGGCAATCCATACTGGCAAGCTGAGGCACGTGTTTATTTGATATGTAGCAAATGATGAATGAATGTTTCTTTTTAATTGCTAGACATCAATGAATGTAACACCCCTGACCATGGCTGTGTTCATGAATGCGTAAATAATGATGGTAGCTTTTCATGCAGTTGTAATCCGGGATATACCTTATCAGCTGATGGAAAGAATTGCACAGGTAAAGATGCCGGGGATGTTGCGTTTGTAATATGTTTTAGTCTTACCCAATTCGAACCATTCTTGTTGCATTTTTGCTAACGATTACCTTTGGTGTTCATTTTCCTTGTTAGTTAGTTATGTAGTCTTTTTCCTCAACTGACGAAATTGTGGAAGTGCGTGGCCGAAGTCCTGGGTTCAATTCCTCCTCCCTATGTTTGGTAGTCCCGAGTTCAACTCATCCAAGTCTTGTATAAATCCAACTGATTCAGTCTCCAACCAGTTGGGTTTTAAACAAGTTTTCTTTTCTTTTTTTCATTTATAAACCCCTAATTAGCACAGCTGTGCTAAAAATCACGTTTTGATTTTATGATTGCATTTTTTGATTCACTTAAAGTTTATGTATGATCATTGTAAAAAATATGTTATTGTAAATGAAAATTATCATTTGCTGATTTCACTGCAGACTTCAACGAATGTCACCTGGCTTTCGGCGTCGACAATTGTAGCCAGGTGTGTGAGGACACAGAGGGATCGTTCCAGTGCTCATGTGAAGAGGGATTCCTTCTTCAGGAAGACAATGAAAGCTGTGCAGGTAATTATGATCGATATGCTTTTACATAATAAGTCAAACTATTCTCACATTTTGATTGGTTCTTATGATCTATTAGAGGACAGACACATATATGACGTCAATGACATTTTTTCTCTTATAAGACAAATAGATCCAATGTTGCCGTGCGTCTGTTCAGTAATAGATCACAGAAAACGTCATTATTTGGTAAGAACATCAGTGACACACTCGACTATCGCCTCCTATGCCGCTATTTTGTTTTTACCTCATTTTGACGTCGCTTGTGATCTATTGCTGAAAAGACGCACGGAAGCATGGGATCTATTTGTTTAATTCTGCATTCAACAACTGCTGATAGCGCGATGCAAGTTTATAGATATTTGCCCCCACTTTCTTACGCCACATTTTCTTGTTTTACAAAAATATCTCAATGTCGATTTAACCATCTGCGTGGTTGCTGCGTTTAATATAAAATGAGAGGGGCCCGGGAACAAAAAAAGCGACGCGAGGCATAACTGTTGTGATGTTTTAAAATTGACTAACGCAATGTCACTCTCACGTTTCAGATGTTGACGAGTGTCAATTGTCACCGTGTAGTGAGGGAGCATGCAGCAATGTCCCTGGATCATTCCAGTGCTTGTGCCCAGCGCCAAAATTTTATTATGATGGAAAATGTCGAGGTAAGAAAAACGTTCTTTGAGTTTCTTTAAAAAATCTAACGGCAGAGCTCGAGAGAAAATTATGGAAACATGAAACAACCTTCTACGACAAAGGTGATGATACGGAATCTCCCCCGTATCTTTTAAAACAGTAAAGAAAACATGAGATGACTGTGTCGTGATACCGATAATAAATTTCGTCACGATATCCTCTGTCTTGGATTCGCTACATGTCTTGGGTTTCCTGGTTTTTCAAAATTGTCAGAAACCACCGAAAATGACTCCACATTAATAACAATTATTAAATCAATGCTAAAAAGTCTTGAAAATGTAAACTTAATTGCACGAGAGAAAATTTAATTTGCCGATCAAAACAAGAAACCAAATTCGTCCATCAAAATAGGGCTCATGCTGAAAACATCCAGTCCCGAGTATAACGACATACCATACCAAAGTTTACTGAAGAACTTTTACGTAAATATTGAAAGCGTTATGGACTCCAAAGTCTATAGGAGTGACTTCTACCCTTCCTGAACAAGGTAATTAAAGGCCTGAATCGTAGGTTTGTGGCGGTTTTATTTTTACAGGTGCACGTGTTTTTATCATTGGTCTAACACTGTCCAGTTTGAATGAGGAGCCAGTTGAATGGGAACCGTTGCTACTTGACAAAACCTCTGTGGTGTTTGGATTTTTGGCCAGAAAAATCGAGAGACAGGTAAAAAAATAACGCAGTACGGAAAGAAGTCTGTTGGAAGTGTTCAACAACTCTGTCAACTCCCCAATCTGAGAACTTTCCCGCCGGTGTTTTTCAGTACAAACTTAACTAACGAATTATGAGATCTGAAAATACTGACGAACGAATTATGAGCGACAGAACGAGGTCACGAGACAGACTGAAACAAGCACACTTACAGTAAAGAACTCAAAGTCTGTAACGAGCAGTCCGCTGAAAAATAATAGATAATTGTAGGCCGGGAAAACCCGACAAAACGGTCTCTAACATTCGTAAATTTTGATCAGTGGATCTTTCATTTAGTATGATAACTGTGCTATTCATAAATCGTTCAGAATTTAAATTCAGATTCCAATACAGACACATTGATATATTTTACTTTAAGCCTAGCTTGAAAATTTACACATAAATTAAAATATTTATTTTTTTTTATAACAAGTGCGCAGGAGCAGTTTCGTGAAACAATCTTGACCTCTTGCTATCTATCCTTTTTTTCCAGATTAATGCGTTCTACAGAGGCAAAAGAGGATTTTTACGAGCCATAATCCGGGCATTCCGGTACGAAACGTCACTTAAACAACGCAGTTCTATTGGTTCCTTTCAGTTTTGCTTAAGATCTCAGATGATTAATTCTTTATTGCGTGTATTTTTAGGGAAGGAAGCGTAATTGCAGATGTAGACCTTAATTTTGCCGAAAACGCCACGGATTTAACTCCTGAAACATTACTAAGTGAGCTTCCGGATTCAGGAGAAATGGGAAATTTAACTTACGATCCTCAAAGCGCTCAAATTAAAGGTGCGTATTTTAGGGAATCACTTTTTCCGCGTGACTCAGAAGAATTGTTATTACGCTTGGATAGGTCTGTAGGAAGTAGGAAAAATGACTAAGGGGTAGGTGCTACTAAGGAAACGATGGGATCCAGAGCAGAGTTAACGGTACCGAAAAGCAGGCTAAGACATATATACCTCATATTCCAGTGCCCCATATCGACCCAGACTCGGTCAACTCTAGGAGATGAGAGGAATTTTTGAGACAAAGGATAAAAAGTTCTGTTTGTTCCGATAATACAACCGATTTACATAAATACGAAATGATTGCCGTTACTGAAGAAAATGGAACACATCGTATACTGTTCAGCATATTTTTGTTTGATCGACGCCATTAAATTAAGTCTTGCCACGTCTTCTGACTAATTATAATAATGTGTCTGTATTAAACTTTCCTCCTTGGTAATCAGATTTTAATGAATGTAATGACAAAGAAACACACAACTGCCACAAGGATGCCATGTGCCACAACACAGATGGATCATTTGATTGCAAATGTAAGGACGGTTACCAAGGCGACGGAACGACGACCTGCGGTATGACGAATTCCCTTAACAAGATTAAACTACTTTAAACTAATAGTTTACTAAGGTTGCTTAGAGGTAAAAGATGATAACACTTAACAGTGAAGCTGCGTCGAACCAAAGTGAACCTCAACGCATATCCTTATCCTTATCCTTGCCTGTATCAGTAAAACAACAAACACAGTAGAATAGTGAAATGTTGCGTTCATTTTACCTTTCAGATCCTATTCCGAATCCTGCCGACGAAGGTAACTTTTGCCCATTCCAGTTTAGTGTAATGTACACTTAATATACAGAGAAATTTTCAATCGAGTTGAAAGTAATCAGACTATTATTGCGGTTTTTTTTTTTACCGTTTGAGATTGACTGAGTAGTCTAATTGGTAATAAATTGGTTTGGTTTTGGTTTTACGACAATCAGTTGAAAATGGCTTACAAGTAAGATATACAGCAATCTTCCAAAAAGCCGCGAACACGTCCCATACACGGATTCGTGGTCCAGAAGGACTGACAAAAGCCCTACAGGACCAAGAAACAGTGCCCTTAATCTATTTCGATTTTTTTCCCTTAGATGACGACGGAAAGAATAAGACATTGGCCATAATACTTGGATGTGTTTTCGGCGCCATCGTTCTTCTTATCTTACTCGTTGTTTGTTGCGTCGCGCGAGGAAAGTAAGTTGGTAAAAGATAGCTGCAATAACTATACAAGAAAAAGAACAACAGCAATTACAATAGCTTATTATAGCAAATCGAATGAAAGTATTTTTATCTGATGTATTTTGCAGAAAACAGGTAGCAGGGCACCCAAAATAACTATGTGAAGCTGAATTCTGAGCATTTTATGAATAGCAAAGTAAAGCTGCCAAAAAAGAAGGTTGCATTGACCAAGTTCAGTTGAGGGAATTAACAAGCGTTATTTTTCAATCATTTTTACACGTTCGCGCCACTTCGCAGAGACAAATGTAAAATTGAAAACGCGACTGGACGCCTTCTAGTACTATTCTTTGCAATCCTTTGTCTATTATATTTATTTTCAATTGCTATTTACACTATTGTTCAGAATGCGAATTTTAAGAAAATTATTTGCCACCGTTTTCAATGCATAAACTGTAATTTGTGATACGTGTTTCCTCCCAGATTGCTTCCAAAACCTCGATTACGTTTATACTTCAAATCATCCGGCTCAAATTCCCTGAGACGGCTAACCGTGCTGTGTTTTGTTCAATATTCAGAACTTATGTTTTTGTAGCTTGATCAGCTTGAAACTGTATCGCTTATGCTAACAAGGAAAATCTTGTTAACAAATACTCTTCTTCACATAATTGATTGGGTGTTTTAATTAGTGGACGTACACATCCTAACAAACCATATTTATCATAATCTCAGACAATACAAAGCAGACTTGGATCAACCTAATATGACAAATCGCTTCACCACACGCTCCGTCCATTCAGACATACATTTTCCTGAAGACGAGAAGGAAAAGAAGATAAGAACAGGTTCTTACGAGCTCAACCCCGCGCCAATGTACGGAGGCCTAAACCAGGAATCCCGTTCGAGTGGGGAGTATGACTATCCAGACCCGTTTCCCACTGGAACAAGGCGAACTTTCTACGACAATCCAGGGTTACAGCCTGAAAGTACCCCAGCTAAGGTATCTATATTTGGAACAATGTAATATGAATAATGGTGTCCAACGTGGTTTCAATTCCTACCCTCCTCCATTCTACCAGTTCAAAATTAAGATAAAAACAAACATTATGCCAATAACCGAAAGCGTAATGTTATTTTATCGCAAGGTATTTCCTGTATTCTTATCAGTTTGCGAGTTGTGCTGTAATCTGGCAACATTGGATCCTGTCCAATGAAAATTGGGCGCGTGTTAAAGTTTAGTACAAAAGGTTGGTTATCTCGAACACGCGGCCCCTTTCTTACTATTGCCATCATCTCAAGAAGAACCTTTCCGCTTTTTAGCGTTCGGACGTATTTGTTCTTTTTCCCTCCACCTCCCTCGGTCACCAATCCGCAGACTGTCAACATGTCTTATGTAGTATTTTACTTTAATTTTTTTACTAGTGGCGAAAATTTTAACCCCACCTTTCCTGAAGAGATTTCAATCTTTGCTTGTAACATTAGTTTCAATTTAACTCGTCACATTTGTGGCCAGTTATCCCAAACGATTCGTTTTTATTGCCGTCCACTCTCCAGCAAACTAGTGCGGCGTCTTGCGGAGCTCTCGATGTCTTAATGTTTGTGTATGACTCAAGATAAAATGAATTTTTCGTTTGACGATTGTTCTAGGAGGGATGTGGGTGGGTGGGTGGAGGGAACAGAAAACATGGGGGGAAGGACATGGGGGAGGGGAGAAACCGGCATAGAAACTGAATCTTCCTAACGTCATTACCTGTTGTCTTTTTAACTTCTTGCTCAATCGATGCGATATACAAACATCGACAACGCATGGTCTAGATGCGTTTTCTATTTGTAATGCTTGTAACCGTTTTTTTTTCCTTTCTTTCTGATATACAAACAACACATGTTTTGAGGACCCGCAAACCTAAACTGCGATAGCTAACTAACGGTAAAAATTCTGATTAATAACGAAATCTGAAGCTAATGTCGCGCTAGCTAGATCCTTGTGTAACCACAATTCTGTTGTCAATATTCCACAGGCATCCCAAGCTGATTCAGGGCTTTGAATGGCTGGTCACGTGAGGATACCAATCTTGATTCCATTAGATTGGTTGTACTGTTTACACAAGTGAAATAAGATTGTTGTAAAATGAAATCTTTCCTTGGTTTTAGCAGTGTTTTTTTCCAGTATGTCAGTTATAATTGAAGTTCCGCTTAGGTGTAAAATTTTTAGAACATATAAAACGCACCGCAGGTATAATGAAGACGCAACGCGGTTATACCACGGTCGCATTGCATTTTTTAAAGTGAAATACTGTAATGCCGCAGTTATAGCAGTATTTCAATTGCACTCACATCGATGTTATTAGTTATATCACAGTTCATTACAGTTATATTGCCGCTAGAACTACAGTCAAATAAGACCCTATCAGTACTGCGGTCACACATTCCTGGTCGCACACAAATCGCGGTTACAGTTTGAAGCTGCAGGCATTTCATGTTTGCTTAAGTTTTTTCAAAAAAAACATATAAGCGAATTTTAGATGATTAGCAGTCGAGTTTTGAATACCGTTTAAGACTACATTTTTATTCTCACTTGGGGTCGGTATGACAGGCTTATGCATGTGCTTCTCTGACAGCTCAATTCCGGTTTTCGTAGTACGAAGTTGCCAGAAGCAATATTACTAATGCCAAGATCCTGTACGGCTTTTCCCAACCCTTCACTGTGAATTGATTTCGGTGACGTATCTGAGACGAACACTACTCCGACCAGGTGACCCGAAAGCGATTGACCGTGGAGGCCCATTTTGAGGGATTAGCACGTTCTCGCGTCATTTACAATATTTTTTCTTTATTTCAGTCCTCAATTAGCACAGCAGTGTCACATTCATATTTGTTTTTGATTGCAGTCGTTTTAAGCGACTTGGTAGATATAGGTCACCGTTGATAGTTGTAGAATTAACCTCACGAGTAACTTCATTGATTTTATCAGTATTGCGCTATTGAGACATTTATATGAAGTTGTAGAACTAAGCTCAATTTGTTGCTGTTGTTTTTTGTTTACTGCAAAATTAGTACATGTAATAATAATAACATTAAAGTAAAATAAAGTCTTTACTTGAACCGTGAACTTCGCTGTCTGAACTAATCCCGGGTTTCCATTTTCTGGATTTGGGCGTTAGTGCGTTGAAAGTTCCCCCTCTTCCATAGCATTCTGTCACGACAGGTAGCATTTATACACCAGGTCCCAGTTGTTAGCGCTATCCACAGGATAAATCGCAGTCCAGGGGATAACAAACTACGCTATCCGCTGGATAATGATTTATCCGGTTGTTAGCGTTATCCACCTATTGAGCAACTCGGGGCCAGGGTGGAGAGAGGCACTGTGAGAGATTTATTTTAAATTAATTAGATCATTCCGCTCTCGATTCCTATCCGCGATAGTTGCCTTGCTGATGTGCAAAAATCTACTTTAAAGGCCCATTTTCATCCTTGATGCAACGCGGTCGTTTGTTTTTGTTTTGAAACCGATCTATTGTTAAATGATGT
>OMLO01001172.1_pt1 | contig 19640 bp, 10 predicted proteins | sample 1674811 | NCBI WGS metagenome assembly OMLO01 (sample SAMN06265003, study PRJEB25207) | coral metagenome | isolation source: Coral host | place: Mexico:La Bocana,Puerto Morelos, Mexico | collected 2008-11-13 | reverse complement strand
CCCTGATTTTTTCAGGCTTCTTCTTTCCAATTGCTTAAATTGGAAAATTAACTGCGATGATCATTCTTCACTTTCATACCACGGTAGTCTTGTGATTCTAAGGCCAACTGCCCCCACAGCGAGTTCGAGTAGTTTATCCTAATATATCAAGAGTACTTAGGCTCCAAGCAATACCCTATCGATGGTCATGTTTGTTTTTTAATAAATAAAAAATAACCCTTACTTACAGCGAAGTACAGTATATTACTAACAGACTAGTACAGAACTACTTAACATACATGTATAATCATTAAACTATGAAGATATAAAGGTCATCAGTACGAATTCTCAGCTAAACTATTCTTTGTGCATGCATGGCTTCCTTTTAAAACGTTTCTACTGAACGTGCTTTAATGATGATGGTCATGTTTGGGTCTTTTACTGGCCTTGGTTCTGAATCCCCCCAAAATATCCTGTTTGGGTTTCTACGTCACTAAACTTTAGCTGTATTGATTGTTTCCCGTTCATGGCTACCCATTGTTCCCGCATATGGCTACCCATATGGTATTTAAGTGCGTGTGCACCATATTTAAGTGCATACCCATATGGTATTTAAGTGCATGGCTACTCATGGTTCCCGCATATGGCTGCTCATATGATATTTAAGTGCGTGTGCATTTGCTAGTAAAGTGTACTGAAGCAGAAGTAGAAGTATAAGTTGAGGCGAAGGTTGTGATCAACGAATGCTGTCCAAATATAAAGATAGAGTCTTGGTATCTCCTCGCGCATCTGCAAGCAAGAATCTAACTCAGTGTAAACTTCTGAGGAGTTTGCAGGGATATTCTCAGTCTTTCCTAAGTACAATGTGATTTACATTCTTTTAAAGAAAGAGTGACACATTTTGGGGTTAAACGGTATTGGGAAAGCTTATCATATCTCTTTTTCTAACTTAGAGGTGACAACAGTGTTCGAGGAAAGCTAGACGGCCCTATGTTGCACATGCTCAACGAACTACGAGAAGAGGTTGGTAATTTTTACCTCTCCGTAACGGTTGTGACGCTTATATGAATTGCTACGTTATGCTGTGTTTTTCCCTACAAATGCAAAAGAAACCAAACATTTGTGGGGAAGTATTAGACAGAGTGACGGGACCGCGAGTCTGAATTTTTGGAGAAAACGAGTTTGCTTATTTCTTATTCTCTTTTCTAGAGCCCAGAATTCTTTTACAACTCCATCAAAACAGACCTAGGATTTCCAACTGTGATCGAAGTTCTTCAATTCACCAGAGAGCTAAAAGAGCTGCTGGGATGAAAGAAGACCATTTCTCACTTTACACGTGATCGAATGTGTTTATCACGCAGGACAGTGATTGCGATATGGAACGTGTATTTCACTTGCTTGTCTTAAGCAGTATGTTATGATCCCAGGTGTAACACTGTAGTGTTTCTTTTAGGTCATTGGACTTAAAAATATTTTCAGATATTTAACTATTGATGTACATTTCTAGATATTTATTTTAATTTGGTTTTGTAAAATCCGACCATCATGGCAGAAAAATTTCGCAAGTAACTTTATTTGGCATTACATTTGTTGACTTTGTTTTTCACTCTCGTCCTTGCTATGAGGGCTTTCTTCTTGTTTCACAAGTCTCGCGCCCTACGCAAAAACCAACACTTTTAAATTCCGATTCCATGTCCCGTGCCAACAGTGAACGAATATTTCCGCTGCAATCTCTCTCTCTTGTTTGGGAAAGACTCTTGCCGACACTTCGCTTCATACCCTACACACACCTACCTACCCCCATTCTTTATCACACTCTGTCGCCTACGCCACCCTCCCTGACATGCCCTGCACTCAGGAAATGCTCTCGACGGTTATGAAGCAATTTATTTATTCCTTTTATGTATAACGCAGGTCTCAACGAGGAATCTAGATAACAAGTACTTAACATGTAATATAGTAAGGAAACGCTGTCTGCAATGTCTACCTTAAGCAACGTGTTAGTGACATACGGTGCAAATGATTTTATTTCACTCAAGTGACATCAGTTAATTTGACTTCTTTAAAAGTTGCAGTATTGCTTTACGAATTACTTTGCTTCTCCAGCAGTAAATAACTGGATTAAGGAGAGAGTTTAATATGATAAAGGATCCATACAAAGTAGATGGCAGTAACGTATCTAGTATTTTCTTGTTAGCTGGTGAAATAATAGGTAATAATAGAGAAAGAAATCCAAGAATATAACACATAAATACTCCGCCCATAACAATACCCGTTGTTTTCCAAGCCTTCTTTTCTTCAAGAAACTTTGCGGCGACCTCTTGGGAAGGTTGGACAGATTTAATCTGAATCAAGTGACGACGACAAACAAAATAAACCGATCCATGACAGTAAATAATCACTACCAAACTAATGGCTGTCATGATAGGAACTATCCTTATTTCAGGTGAAACCTTATTAAAGATGGAACATGCCACTGCAACAAGCCAGCTACATGCCACTGCTACGGTTATGCGAAATTTGGTCATGATCGTGTGGTATCGCAACGAACATTTCATTGCCACAAAACGATCTGCACTAATAAGCACCAAATGAAAAAGTGATGCAAGACAAAGGACGCGGACCAGGATATCTGTTGTAATGTCATATAATGTACCATACGCAGAAAGCGATCTACTTGCTAGGCGGGAAATGTTCTCTGCGATGAACACTGGCTGGGAAGTCAGTCCCATCGCCAAATCTGTTCCTGCTAAACTGGCCAGCAGAATGTTACTCCTAGTTTGAAGCCTTCGATTTTTCTTGATAGCCACAATAACGAGTGCGTTCAGAAGGATAACCAGAGGGCATGCTATCAAAAGTATGACGATGGCCAGTACTTTAATCAAGTTGCCTATAAAGACGTAGTCCTCATACAGGGCAGTAGAATTGGAACAGAGATGTTCCGAAGAGCAGTCGGTGGCATTCATTTCAGTGCTCTTATCTCTGGCAGTGTAGGGACGTGAGTTGACTAATATGATCAGTGCTTGTGGAGATGCGCTGCTGGTTGATCTTGAATTGATATCTGGCTTGGCAATACTGCGTGATGGAGAATATCCACGGGAATTAACGCTGTTCAGTCTCTTGTCTATGGTGACAAACAACGATGGTAAGCAAACCCATCGACCCATATGCCTTTGTAGTGTGAGATGAGAACCGATTTTTAATCCTGATTTTCTTTGAAGGTATAATGTTAATGCAGTGATAAAGAATTTCAAATCTATAAACGAAAAATTAAAGGAGTTTTCACCGCCTGGCAGAAATCTCACCGGAGCTTATGGAATTCGGATTTGATCCTTACAAATGTAAACAATATATTAGAACTCAGAGCAAAATTACTTAAGCAAAAGATTAAACTCTCTAGTTGTTTGATGAGAGCTGCACACCTTATTTTATTGCTGTTGATACTTCTACCGTAAATGTTCACTTCCGACTGGTTGGGCGGAGATCAACTAGAAGCTACTAATGAATGGCAGTAAGCGAAACTTGGCCTCGCGCGCACGTCAGTTTCTCTCATTTAAGCTTGTATTTACGGTTGCCGCATTATTAAAAGGAAATCGGTCTTTTTAGATGCATTAATTATATGCTCTGCCTGAACACACTGATTTATTGAACGCGTGAACAGATCGGCTGTTTCTCAAACAAACCGACTTTCAACCGACTTGGCAACCCGCTGTACAAATTTGACACCCGTTATTTGTTTTGCATTTTATGAAAGAATTTTGGCGAAAACCAAAACGCTCTATGTTTGGAAACTGAATCGGGATTAAAAAAACAAACTTCCAAAAATGATCAAGACAGAGAAGTCAGGAGACATTTTGGTAATGGTGACTGACAACACCTGTCAAACTGACCTAATGTGTTGTTCAAAAAACGTGAGCCCGTTATGGTCGAGGGTCTTTTCTTTCTAGTTTATGGAGGGGGTCGCAGACAAGGGGCCGCGGCAAGGTCCACAAACTTGCAAAAAATTGTCCAATAGTCTCCAATATGGTCTGAACAAGCTAGTTCAATAACGTTCAATCTTTTATCCCTGAAACCAGCTGCTAATTATGCTCTTCGTTCGTCTGCAAAATCTCTTCTCGTCGTTCCAAAAGTCAACTGCTCTACACTTGGGGATCGGGCCTTTGCTCATGCTGCACCTGTTTTATGGAACTCGCTGCCATTAACTATAAGAACAAGTAGCAGCCTCGCCATTTTTAAAAAGCAACTTAAAACATTTCTTTTTAAGAAAGCTTTTGATTTGTTGGAATAGTTCCAAAGTTTAATTTTAAATTAGCTTGAATTTTTTTTTATTCTACTATGGCATAACATATCATTGTTATTATTATAGCTTTTAAGGATTTTTACATTTTTAGAGATTTCTTTTTATTCATTTGTTTTAACTTAATGTAAAGCGCTTTTGAATCTAGCGCTATACAAATTTATTATTATTATTATTAGTAGTATTTTAATATCGCTTTCCAATCTCTGTAAAGAGAAGGTGGAAGGTAAAGCTTTTATTTACGTTTTTTACGTCACTTTTGTGAACATGAAATTTAAATTGTCCTTAAAACGTGAAGTTAGGTAAAATGAATTCTATTTAACAAAAAATGAATTGCTTATTTTGTGCAATGAATTGAAGAAAGTAATATTAAAAGGTAAAACGATTTCCACCAAGCAAAAAGACTGCTTATTTTGTGCAATAAATGGAAAAAAACAAACCAATTCTCTTAAGTTAATTCATGAGCAATTCATCTTAGCAGCCGTATGGCAAAATTGTAACCGCTAAGAGAACCAATCAGATTTTCCCTTAAATCCCAACCAGTTTAGCCATCATAGATTCATCATTGTGTCATTTTCACATTAAGCAGTAATAAAAATTTGGCTCAGTTTTTTCTTTCGAATCGTCAGCAATGCTTGAAGACATCGACCTTCGCCCATCTTTTGCAGTCGGTTTATTTTTTATTTTTTTTTTCGCGGCCGTGTTAATCGTTGGTTTGCATGGTTTGTAGGTTTTAAAGAAGTTGTTATAATGTAATATGCAAAGATTCAGCTATTCATTTAACTGCCATAATTCGTTCATTATCGAAACATACGCTTGCTTGCTCGTTTGTTTAATCCTGATTCAATTTTTATACGTATATTGCAAAACTAAATATAAATTTTGGACAGGTTGCCAAGGAATCAGTAAAGAGGAAATCGGTCTGTTTGAGAAACAATTAGGGATTAATTGTGTGCGTGAAAAGATCGGACAGTAATTTTGCACGAGTGGCTGCCAAAGCCAGGAGTGGAAATGGGAAAAAAGGCCGCATATACAATGCATATACAATTAATGAGTCCAAAAATGACAGCTTTTCTTTTAATAATACGGCAACCGCAAGTAAATATATCACACAAACCCAAGAGTGCGCCGGGCCAGATCGTTACTTTTGTGATTTTGTTTCCTTACGCTTTTTCATAGCTAGTTTTTTGTTTGTCTGAAACGGCAGACCTGGGAGTTGTATCTGAGACATGTTTGCTTTCATTACCAAGAAGTGAATTCATAGCTTAAGTGCGGAAATTACAACTAAAAAGCGTGAGATAAAATGATCCCCCACTAGCCAATCAGAAGCGCCTATGTGGTAGCAGTATTAACAGAATAATCAGTTGTGCAGCTCTCATCACACAACTAAAAAAAGTAGTTTTGTGATTTAGTAATGTGGGCAGCAACCTCCTGAGTTCTGAGTAAATTGTTAATATTTGTAAACTTAAGATCATGTACGATCTTCATAAGCTTGGGTGAGCTTTTATAGAAACAAATAAGGCACGGCATTCATGGAAAACAGGTTTTTATTAGGATTTGTTAACTTTAACATTGTAATTAGCATGGTATTTATATAGTGTATTTTAGACTTGGATATTACCTTTTTTCTTATTAAAATTTAGCCTTTTTTACCTTGTAATTTAGACCTGATGAATTTGTTTACCGTGGATAAATAAAGATTGACTTGACTTGACCTGACTTGACTTCTGTCAGGTGGTGAAAGCTCCCTTAACTTTTCGTTTATAGATTTAAAATTGTGCGGATGCCTTTTTGTCCGTTTTTTAATCACTGCATTGACAATATACCTTAAAGAAATCCAGGGTTAAACCGGTTCTCATCTCACACTGCAAAAGCATATGGGCCGATTGGTTTGCGTATCATCGTTGTTTATCACAATAGACAAGAGACTGAACAGCGTTCCCATCGCGCACTATTGCCAAGCCATATGTCAGTTCAAGATCAAACAACAGCGCATCTCCACAAGCAGCGATCATATTAGTCAAATCACGTCCCTACACCGCCGGAGATAAGAGCACTGAAATGAATGCCACCGACTGCTCTTCGGAACATCTCTGTTCCAATTCTACTGCCCTGTATGAGGACTATGCCTTTATAGGCGATTTTATCAAAGTATTGGCCATCGCCATGCTTTTGATAGCATGCCCTCTGGTTATCCTTCTGAACGCACTCGTTATTGTGGCGATCAAGACCAAACGAAGACTTCAAACTAGGAGTAACATTCTGCTGGCCAGTTTAGCAGGAACAGATTTGGCGATGGGACTGACTTCCCAGCCAGCGTTCATCGCAGTGGAGATTTCCCACCTGGCAGGTGGATCGCTTTCTGTGGATTGTACATTATATGAGATTACACGAAGTGTCCTGGTCGTCCTATGTCTTGCATCACTTTTTCAGTTGGTGCTTATTAGCGCAGATCGTTTTGTGGCAATGAAATGTTCGTTGCGATACGACACGGTCGTGACCAAATTTTGCATAACCGTAGCAGTGGCATGTAGCTGGTTAGTTGCAGTAGCATGTTCCTTCGTTAATAGGGTTTCACCTGAAATAGTACAATCGATAAGGTTAGGTCATATCATGGCAGCCGTTAGTTTGGTAGTGATTATTTACTGTCATGGATCGGTTTATTTTGTTTGCCGTCGTCACTTGATTGAGATTAAATCTGTCCAACCTTCCCAAGATGTCGCCGCAAAGTTTTTTGAACAAAAAAAAGTTTGGAAAACAACCAGTTTTGTTAAAGGTGGAGTAATTATGTGTTATATTCTTGGGTTTCTTTTTCCATTATTATCTATTATTTTATCAGCTCACAAGAAAACATTAGATACGTTATTGCCATCAACTTTATATAGGTCTTTTATTATATTAAACTCACTTCTTAATCCAGTTATTTACTGCTGGAGAAGCAAAGTAATTCGTAAAGCAATGCTGCAACTTTTTAAGAAATCAAGGTAACTGATGTCACTTGAGTGAAATAAAGAATTTGACACCGTGTGACACTAATCATTGTTTAAGGTAGACATTGTAGACAGAGTTTCTCTGATAAATTACTTGTTAAAGTACTTGTTATCTTGATTCCTTGTTGAGACCTGAGTTATAGATAAAAGAAAGAAATAAATTGCTTCATAACCGCGGAGAGCATTTCCTGTGGGCGGGGCATGTCAGGGAGCGTGGGGTAGGCGATAGAGTGATAATCTGTTTTTTTGCAAGAGAGGTTTATGAGCCCTCGGCCTAACGTACAACCTGGAGGGCAAGGTTTATTCTGACTACACTAGCACGAGACATTCAATGTGAAAGTTTATTGAGGATGCGTCAGTCAGTCATACAATGCAAAAGATATCCTGATATCAATCCAAAACCTTACAAAGAAGAACTAATGTTTCCAAGAATACAAAGGTGTGCTACGCCAGATACGAAAAACCACAAAAAACCACCCTTTAGAAGTGGCCAAAAATGTGTGGAAACATATTCCTCATCTAATGCAGCAGCACGAAACCCCGAGGAAAGGGTTCAACTAAATAAACTAGAACATTTACAATAGACTATTTACAAAAGCTGTTCAAACAACATGCTACAGAAAAAAGAAAAGCAAGCGAAGACGAGGACTGACCGACCTAGAATGACCTAACTCTCCCGCCAAAAACCTATATATACCCGAACATCCCAGAACAACCCGCGAACCTCTAAGTCGTGCCGTCAGAATAGTAATTCATTCATTCACACGTCAGAAATTACATTTTGTGTTAGGGTTTCCTTAGATGACTGCATAATCAATGCTAATGCGCTCCATCAGCCCAGTATGGAAATCAGGTTCACCTCTCCTATACGATTTATTTTCTCACTGACTGGCCCGCGAGGACTTTTGAGTCTGTCCTGATTCGCTTTTAGATGACAAGTGGAGCTTTTGCATGGAGATTTCTGCATCAATCCCTCCCTCCCCCCCCCCCCGCCCCTGGTATGATGTCCGCCAATTGTTCCATGACTGCTCACTCGGAATGTGCCTTATTCGCTGATAGCCTCCATATCTGGAGCTCATTCCCCTATCCACCACCTGGGGACGCGGCGAAAGTCGCCTCACACGGGAACCGCTCCGCTGCTCAAACGAAACCGACCATTGAATGCAAAGCAATTAAATGCAAAGCAATGCAATTCAAAGTCTCAAAAGTGGCACTTATTCTAGGATCAACTGGCATTGACAGCAAAGATCTCACCTTATTCGCAGAGATTCTGAAGGCAAATCTGTGTGCATCATTCTGTGTTGGACGCGAACCGTTCAGGGCTTATTGCCCCCGCAGGGTTTTGGCCCGGAGGCCAAAACCCGAGGGGGCACCCTAGGAGTCCCCGGGTGTATACATACAAGGACAAAGAATATTTGTTGAAAAAGTAAGAAATGTGTTTGTAATGTAAACATTCTCGATTTGACGAAACTAGGCGCGCACGGTCGTCTCGGGTAATATTTTAGCAAGCGCGTACGGTGGTGTCACCTTCGTCTTCTAGCAGCATCTTGCAGCATTTGAAGGTCTTGCATCCACGAGTTCGCGTTTGTTTCGTCGCCTTGGAGCTTCGCCATCTTCTAGTAGCATCTTGCAGCATTTGAGGGTCAATAAAAGGCTTCAAACATTAATTTCTCAGCAGTTGTTTACGCAATCCTTGTATTCAATACACATCCAATAAACAGGATATCAAAAGCGGGGGCAGCTATAGTGAACACTATTTCTAGTATAAAATATTAAAAGTGCAAAGGTCACGGCTTGTCTGGATAGTGCTCTATCGCATATAGTCAGTTAAGAATAGTGTTTTAGCAGTCGAAAAGTACCTTTAGTATTAGAAATAACTCATTTTTTAACCTTTAGCTTTCCCGGCTGTACTATGTATGATAGGTTTACAAAAATGTCGCAAGACAGTTGAACTTGGCACTTCGAATCTTCAAATTACTTTCTCGTCGATTACCAATTCCACTGAAGAGTTCTAGGGAATTGCAACTAAATCAAAAAGACCTTGTTCTTAAGTTTAATCGACAGGCTAAAGATTTTGCACGCTTTGGTGATGTGCATGGTCGGTAATATATAGGTCGTTTTGGCACTAGCTTACACTGAGCTGCGCAGCCTATTTTGTCATACATAGAGGCTTGATTCCGAATAGCGCAGTTGTTGATTTCGAGTTTTAAGGGACGCAAACCTTAATTGCAAAGACCTTGTCCTTAAGTTAAATTGAAAGGTTAAAGGTTTTACGCACGGGTTATGTGCAAATTCAGTAAAAAATAGGTCGTTTTGAACTTAATGGGGCTGGACACTTGCCGACACGGAGCTGGTTTTGACTTATATCGGCTAGATTCCGAAAAGCGCAGACGATATTTTCGAGCTCTACGGACCTGAAACTGAATTCCAAAGACCTTGTCCCTAAGTTAAAGATTATCGCACGCGTTTGTTATGTGCGTTCCTTTGTGATGTTCCGGAGCAGGATATATATATTTTATGTTCGGATTATGGGGCATCAACTGACGATTCAATTCTGGGCAAGGACTCGTCTGTTTCCTTCGATGACGTCACTGGATCACTGGTCCTGATCTGGATCCTTCCAAAGAAACGCACCTTAAGTCAACGGCGTAATTTTATTGTGTCAGTGTCAACAAAAGGAACTTGAGAGATTACATTTAACTGTTTCAAGGATGAGCAATAAAATAGATCAAATTGAATCTTTATTGGACAACTTGTGCACATCTATCTATTACGTGCCTCGGTGAATACACTTGTGAAGTTTCACAACTTACCAAGAGATCATGGTCTCTCGCAACTTACCTAAGACAAAAACGTATTTTGAAATCGTGAAAATAAAAATGCTGCTGGTAGAGCAGGCTCTATGTCAACTTATCAGACTTTGCATTATTCTTAAATTTTACTTTTGCTGTAATCGTTGCTTGATCAGTGTATTACTTCACAGCTAAAACTGACTTGTTATTTGGGACTAAGTATAACTGATCAAAATGGCGGCAGTTGAAGTAAGTACTCAGTTGAACAGTCCGGCATGGAGCACGTCTGTGGGGATTTACTGTGGAAGCAACAAAAATAACACTGGTAAGAAACCAAACCTTCTTTAGATTCAATGACTGAATACTTTCGAAAGTTAATCCGACAAGTCCTTATGGTGTAATCCGTCATGTGTTAGATTAGTTCTGCAACGAGCAGTTGTTGGGAACTGACGTTTCGCCAATCTCAGCGGAAGTCGTCATCAGTCAGTTATTACTTGACAGTCGCTGGTGTGATCAGTCTTGTCCGTTAAAACTGAGTGGTCAGTTTAGCCATTGGGGCTATCAGACGTGTGTGTAAAGTTGTCCGAAACAGTGATTTGCTAGTTGTAGCTAGTTAATCAGTCTCGCCAATGTAGGAGACTGACAGTAAATAGTAGCGTATTGTTAACAGAAAAATTACCGAATACATGCAGCAAACCAGATACAAGAAATGGCGATGTCAACAATCTCATTCAGTTTGAACATCATCAACCTGCACGCCTGTGCAATAGTAATGGTTAAATCACTGCTAATTGGCAGTCTTAACGGACCGGATTTGTAACGCCATCGACTGACTAAAACGTCTTACTTGCCTCTGTAGATGACTTTTACGAAACGTCAGTCACCAACAACAGTTTTAGAACCACCGTGCCTGGGTTCAAACCATTTACTACGTTTAATCTTACAAATTACCAAAAATAGATAGGAGAAATTATCCAAAAATAGCAGTCACGCTGTAAGTCGGTTAATATTCATAGAGCCTTTTCACTTACGTAGCCAGCAGCCATGAAAATTTATTGGAACTAGAGAAAGTACATAAGAAAACAGGATGGTTTGCGACGGTAATATGGCCGCTGTTTCCTTCTTTTGCCGCCCCAATAAGGCTGACGTCATTTAAAAACACTATATTTTGTTTGTTTCTTTGTATGTCAGTTTTTCTGATTGCTGCTGTTTGGTAAAACGTATGCTTACGTTTCTGTACTCCATCAGTTTTTTGCTCAAGCTGTTACCAAAGTCAGGATGCACTTTAGTGAAATTCTCCACCTGAAAAGTAAAGATCAAATGACTTCACTATTTGTTTATGCAATTACTAAAGTATTGTTTTAGTTAAGGTTTCGAAAGAGTATTATTGCTGGTTGAGAAGTGGAGGGAAAGCACCGGAAATAATTTTTCTGTTTCTTCGTTGCCGTCCTTCTTAACTTTCACGTGCCTTCCTTTCCAGTCCCCAAAACGCTAACGTTCGACTGAGCCTCCGAGAAGTTGTGTTCCTCAAGGAAAGAAGACTTCATACATGAATACTTACAGCTCGTTTCTGTAAGAACTCCTTGGCGTCCTTCAGATGACCTGCAATGTTGCTCACCAAGCGTTCTTTGGCATCTTTATCCAACACTTTCTCCCAGAAAAGGGTGACCTGGGGATTAAGTGTAAGCTTATAAAGTCAAATCGTTCAGGAAAACTAAATAACTGAAAGTGCACTGCAGGAATGTTCAGATAAAATCAAGGTATCAGCATTTTGGGATACGCGCTTTATTGCTGTCGCAGTAACTGATAGTAGTACCTTTTTCCTAGAAAAGGATAACCTAAGGATTAAGTGTCAGATGATGGAGTCAAATCTTTCAGGATTTTGGGATAGACACCACAGGTGTCGCAGTGACTGAGACTCGGTAGTACTGCAGAAGTCCGTATAACACAAACCCACAGCTTTTTATCTGTCCTTAGGCTATTTATGCTCCTTTGCAGCAATTTCCGACGTTTTGTTTTGCTGATCGATTCTTGTCTGTTACTGACCATGATGTGACTGCTAGGCTCGGGGAGGGAAGGAATACCTGTGCTATTTGGGTGCTATGCATCGTGATACGATGGATATATTATACTCCTCTGGATGACCACTGTTATCTTTAATATTTCGTATATGAAAACTACTAAAACTATAAGCAGAAATTCACAATTAAATTTAAAAAATTGGGTTTTAAACTCGGTTAAAAAACGTTGAAGCCAATGGTTTGTAAACAAACTTTAAAAAAAATAACGTTTGACCAAAGAACGCTTGTTTTTTTTGTTTTTTTTTTTTACAAAATCCTTATTTCAATGTCAAACCCATCTGTTATACATTAGTACTTGAGGTCGTAATTCTTATCTGACTTTTGCTTTTATTTACATTTCAGAAATAAAAAGGCCAGTTTTCACTTTATTCTCTACTTTTAGAAGAAAAGAACAAAGGAACCACAGAGATTATCTTACCTGAGAGAAGTTATCTTCATCTCCAGACTCATAGCGCTGGCAGTCGCCAGATGCCTACAGAAGTACAATAGAAATACAATGTTAAAAACCTGAGATACCGGTGACACTCTGCATACCATCATACCCTCATTAAACCAATCAACAACATATATGAAAACATGTTGAACGCCAAAGTGTCAGCTAGGAGAGAAGATAAAATGAGGCGTAAAAAGTGCAAACCTTAATACTTATTGATGGGCATTTCGTTTACCTGGAATTTGTGCGGTGAGTACTTCATGTCGTCCTTGGGTCCACTAAAGCTGTTTGGGTAGTAGTTAGGACAACCATCTGAAAAGAGTTCAAAATAACCTCATTAGATACAAGACCTTCGCACAAATTTTGAGATCAGCCATGCCGTCTATTTTGATAATATGGTGGTCTTGGAAATCACCATAGTGACGTTAACATAGACAACGATCACTTGCATGGAATGTTACTTGTACTATGATTGACCTCTTACTTATACCCGTTCCCTGCAAATACAACTTGATTAACAATGCAACTTACTCTGGTTATCAAAGGTCTGTGGTCCATCCCTCTGGTAGTTGGATACTCTGGTCTTGTAAGGACAGTTTACAGGCAGCTGTAGGTAGTTGGTTCCCAGTCGGTGAAGGTGAGTGTCATGATATGAGAAGAGGCGGCCCTAAAATGAAATAAATCGGATGATATGACGTTAAAACACTAAACAAGGTGCGGTTATTAATGACGACTATAAAGGCGACAACAACAAAGCTCTATGTTATACCTGAAGCATCTTGTCTGGAGATGGCTCAATTCCAGGAACCATTGCCGCAGGGTTAAAAGCGCTCTGCTCAATCTGTGCAAAATAGTTCGACGGGTTTTCATCAAGTACCATCTTTCCAACTTGTATCAGCGGATAATCAGAATGCGGCCAAATCTGTACGTAATGAGACATGAGAAACATTATTACAACACACAAATTGCCCCTTTATTTACGTAAAGCCGGCGACTAACGACAAAGCTCTGTCTACCGAACCTTTAGCCTTTTAGCGAAATTGCAAATATTTACAACACACACAGAAGTTGAATGTTGCTTAAAACTATTATGCAAATAATGGGGAAATAAAGAATGGAAAAGGCTTAGGCTTTCACAGTCTGGCTCCTTCAAAAGGAGCAGAAAACCACGCATGAATTTCAGACTGATGTAATATAGGGAGAGAAGGCGTTTGCTGCGTTCTCTTAAATTGCGTTGTTACCTTGGTGAGATCAAATGGATTCCAGCGGAACTTTTCAGCCTGTTCAAACGTCATGACCTGGATGTACATGGTCCAAGATGGCTGAAAAGGACAAACGAAAATTGTTTTTGTAAATAAAAACAACAACAACAACAACAAAAACAGTAAGAAGAGCAACATATTAAGAGCATTGTAACAGTGGTAAACTTACTGGATTTTTATTTGCAATGGAATTGTACAGCATCCTGTTGTTGTAGTCTGGATCAGAACCTGCCAGCCGCTCTGCTTTGTCTGCGGGCAGGTTTTGGATTTTTTGATCGGTCTGTGAAATATATTTTAAACACGTTAAAAATAATGAAGGCATTTAGAACCATATAAATATATAGCTTTGAACTCAGTAAAGGTATACTGAGAATACTGAATGTTAAATTTATGAAATGTTTCTTGGAAGCCAGTATGAGCTGTAGGATTAAACTTTATTCTGAATATTCAAAGAACTTTTAATCTTGACAATGACGTCAAATACATCGAAAGGTCGATTTCTATTACTACTAATATTTTTTGACACATTACCAGACAATTTACTTATTGTGCAAAGCGATTGCAATCAAGATTAGGTAGCTTGAGTCAGTGCATGAAACAAATTGCCTTATACCTTGAGATGGAACTTGCAGTAGACGGCCTCTCCTTTGTCATTCACCATTTTAAAGGTGTGACTACCATAACCATTCATGTGCTGATAGCCATCAGGAATGCCGCGATCACTGAACAAGAAGCACACTTGATGGGTGGTCTCAGGACGCAGTGTGATGAAATCCCAGAACATGTCAGGATCCTAACAAAACGAAAAGCCTTTAGTGGATTGATATCCGTTCTGCAATATATTTCTTTCACGTGTTCTCGGAAAACATGTTATATTCTTTACATTATTATAGAATGCTTTGACAACGTCAACTTACTTTCAAATGAGTCACAGGATTCCTTTTCTGAGTGTGAATGAAGCTGGGAAACTGAGTTTCAGAAAGAAAAACCAAAATAATGTTATATAAAAAGATGTTCTTAAACGATGTAATGAAAGCGCTATTTCAAGGGAACCAAACACTGGTGTACTTACGAATATTGGGTCCCTGATGAAGAAGATTGGAGTGTTGTTTCCAACAAGATCCCAGTTTCCTTCCTCAGTATAGAACTTCATTGCAAAGCCACGTGGGTCACGGGCGGTGTCAGCACTACCAGACTCGCCACCTGAATGATTAAAGCAGAATCCTCTTTGAGTCTGAAGCTACAAATTTGTTGAAGTACAATGCTTTCCTTTGTGAACGTTTTAAAACGTAATAATCTGAACAAAAACAACAACCACAACAATCCGTTATTTAAACCCTATCTTGTTTTAGGCAACAGGGTCGCTTGTGGGTCGTGTATCTGGCTTAAAATTACTATGACATTGCTGAAAAGGAGAAATGAGATGTCTCAAGTAGTTTACAAGCAAACACACTAAAATCAGAGGGGAGTAGTGAAGAGAGAAATTGAACTACCTTTTAGATATGGATAACTATGGATAACAGTTTTTATATGACAAACACAATTACACTGACCAACAGTAGAAAAGCGAACGACGCAAGGGGTCTTCTTTCCAATGTTTTCGAAGATCTTGGCCTTGCAGTACTTGGTGATGTCATGAGTGACCTCAAAATATCCGAATGCTCCACCTCCCTTGGCATGTACCACTCTCTCTGGGATTCTTTCCCTGTCAAAGTGACTCATCTCATCCAAAAACTGGACGTCCTGTAGCAGGACAGGTCCCCTGGGTCCAGCCGTCATGGTGGACGTCTTAGTGTCAATGGGACACCCAGTTCCAGTGGTGAGGACATCAGGTTTCTTGATAGAAAAAGGAAAAAGAAAAACCTTGACTTCATTTCTCCTTTTTTAGAATTTTAGTGAGTTTAAACTCAAGCCGTGTTGATAAACATCCAAATTTCTTCGGTAAAGACCACAAAGTATTACCCGGCCCTGCAGCAACAGCGTAACATTTCCTGAGCAAAAGGGCAAAGAAACGTTTGATAAAGGAACAATCAATCATTGAGTTTCTTCTACTTTTCTTCCACCTAGAAACACAATTTGTAACAGCTTCCATGAAATTCGGAGAATTTTATCATTAGGAAATAAAAAGTTAGATTATGCCAGAAAATCTGCACTGATTTTGCCCGCTGTGCCGTGTGTGGCTTTTTTGCCTGGGATTTTTCTGGCGTTACCTAACCGCAATTTATTGTAACGCTCGCCCACCTTGGCATGGTTTTTGTTTTTGTGAAAAACTGTCAGTTTTGGGGTCTAATATTTTCATGAGTTTGGAACGGATTCTTATCGCATCCTTACTTATTCGGCCAGAAACATAGATCTCTTGAGGTGGATTTTTGTTTTAATGAAAAAAACGAAAAATTGATCATATTTGCGTGACAACGTCAAAATGGTCCATCATAAAAAGTAGCTTACAAGCACCAGCGGGTTTAAATAAACCGTTCTAAGTTACGGTTAATGATTGACGCTTTTACGACCTTTCATGCACTCTTTCGCAATTCAGTACATCTTGAAACAGGTCTTGTATTTCAATTCTCCGGGGGTGAAATACAGTGAGTCAGCTTGGTTTTTGGGAGTTAATAAGAACTGACAAAGAATTTTATCTTAGATGGTTTATATGGCTGTTAAACCCCTTACAATTAAGTTTTTTAGGTGTTTTCTTTAACTAGAAACATCTACTTTACACGGTTTTATGCGTTGTTGTCTGAGGATTCCTGTTGCCTGTTAGCTGTAGTTACATGTAGTAAAACGGTTTGGATCGCTGGTAAGTTCTTCGCTTTCAATATATTTTACACTCACGTTTAACACACAATTGACACGTATTTCATAGTATTTCACGAAAAACACCCCACAGTAAGAGCTGAAAAAGTACGTAATGGTCACTTGATGGAAATTCATCGCAGTTTGCTCGTGCTAATAATTGTGATAAACATAACCACGCGAACCTAATCGCTGGTTATTAGAACGTGTTCACATATTAAACAGATATTGCAAGTCACGGATATCACTTTTAACTCAGTTATCGAATATTTGGCACAGAACATCGTAACTAAAAATCACTTAATTTTATGAATTGAACATCGCCTTTTGCAAAACATTCCACATGAGCCGAGCCTTGTTGTCAGAAACCGAAGTACATGTGAAATATGAAGTTCGTGCGGATTTGTTTCAGATAATCACGACATCTCCAAATACATCTCAAAATAATAACCTATCCTATCAAACCGAGACACAGGCTGCATGCATGCTGTAAAGCATGAAATTCTTCACAAATTCGGTCTCGTGTTTAAATCTTTCGTATGGTAAGAGAAGGACAACAGCTTGACACCATAGGGCCCGGGGGGAGGGTGGTTGATAGGAAAATTTTGCGATTTCACTCCCGGTTTCCGCCACTTCGAAAGTGGTTCCCACCTTTTGGTGCTTTGTTTCCTTTTGCAAAGTACTACACAATCTTCGAAAACTTTTCACTACTCTCCTAAAGGCTCCCGTCATCTTTGAAACCCAAGTTCCCGCCTCATTTACTCCATGGTTCCCGCCTCCCTTTCCCCTCCCATACGAAAAAGCCTGCAAGCGTGTAAAAAGCAAGAGTGTTTCAGTTGGATAGTTTCGTTGTTTGTGGTCGAGATTCTTAGATCGCTTTAACCTCGGCACTAAAAACGATTCGCTACTGATCTTACCGGAAACAAACCGAATTTTTTTTTCGATTATCGTTCCTCAAATCATATTAAGCAAAAACTTGCGCAACTGTTCGTATGTCGACAGTACATAAACAGAAAATTTACAAAATTCGCATCACCCCATGATGATCGAGATATCTTTCGCATGTCGATGCCACAAAGAATACTTTTTGTTCGTAAGTTTCTGAAACTAACTTGGCTTAGACCAAAAACCTTCGTCGAAATCAAGCTGAACGCAAATTGGCGCTAAGCAAGTAAATACCAAGCGACGTCCCAGCGACGCACGCCACCAAAAGACGCTGGCATCGTCCCAACAGATTGTAGAACGTTCTACAAACCTCCTTTTCCTCAGAATACTTGCTTAGCTGTTCTGATGCTTCTGTTCTGTTCGCCATTGTGCGTCTACAAAGAAGACAATTCCTAAAGTTCCTTCGTCAACTTCGTACTCCGTAGAATTCGCACCACGAAACAAGGGATAGGTATTTACTGAAAAGCAGGTGATTGGTTAACACCAGATACGTCACACGCTTATCCCTAAATGCGACCTGTGCTATATTTGTGTTGTCACGGATGACATGAGATTCAGAGCTGACATCACGGTGTAGAAGATTTTTAACAAATCAACGTCATTAGAACTCTCCTTTTGTTTTTTTTTTAACACGCTGGGTCGGAGTATAGTAAACGTTGCTTGTATAAAATGATACCACGTTTGTGAAGTGTGACTCGCTTCTATGGCTGTTACCCATGACACCTGTTAATTACTTTCTCCAAGCTTTCTTCCCACAAACGCAGCTCCATTGATAAAATTTGACACCTTTTTTGCCTAAAAAATATTTCTGTATATCACCTTCAAGGATCTCTTAAAAATGTCATCCCCCATGATCCGTAAAAAAGGCAGATATGACCTAATTTCCGATACGTAAATAAATAAATGAATCATGCCAATAATAAATGTAAAATGATGTAGATATGCAAATGCTCAGTAGCCACGAGGCAAATATCTCATTATTATGTGTCAACCGTGAATGATAAAGTACAAATTTCATCACAGTCGATTACCTTGGCGGCCATGGTCTTTTGATTTTCACAGCATTCTGCACTCAAACAAGTCACCCGACTTTTCAAAAGAAATTCTCGCTAATTTTCCTTCTGATGCAGTGTAAAGTGTAAAAGTGCCCCCTTCCTGTGGCTCTAGAACAAGTTTCCCAAGTACTATAAAAAAAGCGACACAGGGAAGCAATCATAGTTCATGAAAACTACTCCATCACTTACACTAGATCGTATTCCATTCTGAGAGAGATTGGTTCGAACAATTCTCACAGAATAGAAATATAATGCAAGTATGTATCGTTGTCAAAAGACATATTTATTTCTCTAAATCAATGCACAGGTGATATTGCGCAGGCATTCATACCCAAAGGGATGTGCGTCATCAGCAAAACAAAGCTTACCACCATATAATTTAAGTCAAATTTTAAGCTGCGTAGGAAAATGTTTTTCAACTAAAAATAGGAATCACACAGTTCTTTCCTTGATTCATAGCCCTCTGTACTAGATAATAATAGTTTAATGGTAGATATGTTGCTATTTCAAACCACCTCAAAGGCGGTATTTTCTAGTCTCTTAAACAATCAACCTGATATTGGCTTCGGTATTTCCTTGTGACGTCACAGAACATCTCAATTTCATGCTCTTGGGTGTTCAATAAGATTTCGTGAAGACTTGTGAAATCAATATCCTCACGCACCACAATAAAGCTTCTTCCCCTTTTAACAACGGAAATGAAGGACTATGAAGAGTAAATTCCACTGTAGTGCCCTGGTATGTCGCGATGTATATTGACACTGTAAACTAAGGTTTATTTAGTGAACCCCTTTGCTTCCAAGATAGCTGTAATGAGCTCTGTAGTCATTCTAAGACCACAGTCTCAACTGAACCTGGCTAATAACATCCTTAAAATCTGACAAGGACAGTGCTCCCCGGTCGGCAGGTCAATATTCATATTTGTAATTTTGTACACCGTCTCACATTATTATAATGCAATATCGAATCATATTTTTTTAGTTGCGCAATTCTGTATTGGCGGTTGAAAGAAG
>OMLO01001171.1_pt1 | contig 19641 bp, 16 predicted proteins | sample 1674811 | NCBI WGS metagenome assembly OMLO01 (sample SAMN06265003, study PRJEB25207) | coral metagenome | isolation source: Coral host | place: Mexico:La Bocana,Puerto Morelos, Mexico | collected 2008-11-13 | reverse complement strand
GCGCGTACGTGTTAAGATAACAGTAAGCTTGCCTGGCACGACCCAACTTTTAAAAGGCTTTAATAGTAGACCAATGACTGCAAGTTCACTAACATGTTTCATCTCTACATAATTTACTTTATCCACGTGTTCACCATAGGTCTACTTTGATTATTATTTGTATATGCGGCATATTAGAAAGTCTCTCTCTCATGAATCTACTGAAAGACAGGTTTACGCGTTTATAACATAACATAACATATGCACACATCTCTACTCTCAACTGGTTTCTGTAATCCCTCTTAAATCTTTATTGTAACTCTAAAATAACTAGAGACTGACTTGAAAACTTACGGCCGGGTTATTTCAGTCTCCAGACTCGAATTGTACTTTACTGACTTATTTCAAGTACTGTCATATTACCTCCCTCTGCTTTGGAAACTTCACTTGTTACAAGTGCAAATGCGTATTGATTTTAAGATTTTGCGTTCATTTACGGCAAGAGGTTTTTTTCTGGCGTTTAGTTATTTTTTTTCTATTTTTTTTCTCTGTTTAGTAAACTTGGTGCAGGTCCAGGCCCTTCCTCGGACGTCTACGCGTGTGCTTCAAATGACAAAGTGCATACCAAGAGGGGGTTATAAGATGAGAAGAGATTTGGACCATGTCTTGTCGATCGTCTATAAAGCCCTTTTTGCGAACGCGGAGAAAAAGTCGCCGAATGCTGAGAGAAAACACAGGTTGTAAGCAGTCTAAAAGAGTGTTTATTAGAGCATTGGAAATTGAACGTTACCACTGGGTAACTTTAATAAGTTTACTTGTATGTTACTACTATCCCTTAAAACAATGATCTGAATGCTGGTTGAGATAATTGCTACAAATGGAGAAATCTTCTGATAAGACGATTAAGAAATCAACAACAATTCTTATGATAAAAAAATCACTAAAGTATCGAAGGCTTAGGCTAACTTGAATGAATAAATCATATCGCGGCCTCATCGCCATCGAGTCCCTTGTTGTGAAATTGTGATTTCATTGCTTTTATACTTTTACTTATTTTATTTCGATGGCCGATTAACTTGATCCCCAATGCTTTCAAATCGTTCTCTTCCATTTTAACAATCTGGTTGAGGGTATTGATGTTTGCAGCCGTAAATGTTTCCGAGTACTTTTCCATGTTGATGTATTTCAGCCATTCGGCCACCGAAAGGAACTCTGGGATATCTTCCTCCAAAGATCTGAAAAATAGTACTTGAAAAATGAAAATGATTTCCACGATATGTCATTAACTAAAGGTTAACTTAAAAAAAGAGCCGTTAAGAGGCTCCTCCACGAGTAACGTTTTACGCTGGTTACGTTCTTAGCAGCTTCACGTGAGTGTAATGTAACGTTATAAAACTCACTTGTATTGAAGAGACAAAGAATTGTCTTTCAGGCATTCTGGAGAACGAATTAACCCGTCCAGGCGACGGAGGACTTCAGAAAACTTGGGCCTTTTGTTTTTGTCTTTATCCCAGCAGTTCAGCATCAAAGTATGAACGACTTTTGGGCATCCCTTGGATAAATAAACAGAAAGGAAAAGACTCAGGGTATATAAATGAATTGTAAATTACGTCAGCAAAGGCAGAAAAACAGACAAAGAAAAGATACAATACAGAGAAAAAAGTATAAAATATCTTTTGAATCTGGAGAAAAGAAATCATGTTAAGAAAAACATACGAAAGCTGTACACAAATGGAAAAATTATTACAGATCCAACCAACATATTGAAAGAACTGGAACGTTTTTATTGCAAGTTATATGCAAGTGGCCATAGTGTTCCGGAAATTAATCAAAAAGATCGTCCTTTTAGGCGATTTAAATGTACTAAAATTCTCCGAGGAACAGAAAATTAAGTGTGAGGGTAAAATTTTGTCAAAGGAATGTTTTGAACTTCTAGATAGCCTTCACAATAACAAAACGCCAGGGAATGATGGTATTTCTGTTGAATTCTATAAAAAATGTTGGCCTCTAATTAGTGATAGCTTTATGAACCGCGCGGCCATGGGCCGAGCGCGGTTCTTAATCTACCCTTGGTTTATTTTTTTTTGTCATGTCGGTGAACTGAACCAAACTTCTCTCGGCCAGAATTCGAATGACGCTACTTGTGTTGTTTATTAACCGCGCCGGAATTTAGTCAATGTTTCGGCCGAATTTTTGCATTTTTCTGTATCCCTTTGTAAAAAAAAGAAATTGTAGCACTTTTGTTAAATAGAAATACAGAAGCAAGAAGATTTTTAGGCGGTTTTACGGACATATTAGAACATTTTTGAGCAGCATTGCATCAGATGAGTGTTTCGCGCAATATGTAATGCGAGAACCCGGCATCTGTTGGTGAGCAGAAACAGAAAAAATAGGTTTGATGGTATGATGATAGGTATGATCTGAAAGATATTCTTGTTGTTTTTGTCATGTCGGTGAGCTGAACCAAACTTCTCTCGGCCAGAATTCGAATGACGCAGCTTATGATGTTCAGAGTCATTAAAAATCTCAGATTAAAAAGCTCACGCAAAAGAAAAACCTTCAAAACCCTGACTTCGAAGCGATATATCACGTTAGCGTTAATAGTTACCTCATATTGGCAGTAGTAAAATCTATTCCTTAACAATCCAGTTTCATCATATTAAAATTTTAATGAAATCGAACAAAACCAGAACTAAATATAATTAGATTTTTTTGTCACATCGCTTCATTGCTGAAGAATAGATGGAATGCACTGACATCACAGCTTTAACTTTCGCTACGTGACAAATAAGATAGTCTTAACTGTTGAAACAGTTGAAACAATTACTATTCAAAGTAAGGCGGGTGTCGGTAATAAATGAATATGAGGAAGGTAGCTTGAAAATGATTTATCTAGAGATTATGGAAACATCTTTAAGACTAGCATGGCTGAAACGAATATTTAATGGTAACGATGGGACTTGGAAGAGGTATTTAAAACACCAATTAAAACCCGTAGGAGGTCTTTTCTTTATAAATTGTAATTATGATGTTAATGACTACACTTCCCAATTTTATCGCGAACTACTGTTGTGGTGGTCACAATTCCGTGGAACTTTTGCTTAAGAAAACAATTGGCAAAGAATCATTTGAAATAATAAAGCCGAAATACGAATAGATAAAAAGGCCGCTATGTTTCAAGAATTATTATAAATGTGGAATTGTCTATGTAAATGATCTCTTATTTAATCTAAGCAGTAACGACTCTTTCGACTACTTTGCAAAAAAAGTTAGTAAAATCAACATTCCTCGATGGGCAGGCCTCCGACAATCTATACCTGACTTTCTAAAAGGTGGTTACACATGCCCGCCGTTAATCTCTCCTTCGTTTCTGATTCACAACAACATCTTGTCACGGAAAAAGCACAGTCTCCTAACATTTTCAAAAAAAGGAAAAGCGATTCCCGGATGATCATTTGAGACATTTTTTTCTGTTACCTCATTCTGTTGCGCTCGAATCTTAAGTTAAGGCTTTCCAGTAAAAAGTGCTTAACAATATACTCTACACAAATACAAAATTATTCAAAATTGGTTACAGACCAGACGATGTTTGTACATATCCTTTTCCAATCCCCTTACTCAAGGCAATTTTGGAACAATTTTGAATCTTTTTGGTGCCTTTTATCAAATCAACAGGCCCGTCTATCTTTGCAGAATGTTATATTTGGTATAAGATCTAAGCAATGCCCTTTAACTAATCTACTGAATTACTTTATTGTTGTCGTAAAGCTGTTTCTGTGGGACTTCAGAAGAAACCAAATACATCCTAAAATTAAAAGTTATCTAAACAAACTAGGAAAAAATATGAAACTGAACGTAAAATAAGTAAGAAGGATTATTTTTAAAAAATGGATATTTAGCCCTTACCACAAATAAAATCAATATGTAGATAAAATAAGCACATAAGTAATCAAAGAAACAATTTAGACTGCTTCGCTCTTTATAATTACGAAATTATTCATTCATTAATTTTTGTGTGTGTCTCCTTTGTTATTGTTGTCTTTCTTTTTTCTCGCATAGTTCTATTTTTTTGTCACTTGTAGTATAACCTAAGATTCTGATGTAAACTTCAAAGCCATTTATTAACTGAGGAAATAAATGTATATAAATATAAAAACTAATACAATACAATAAAAGACAATAAAATGTAGCTGATCACATTTTGGCAAATCATTGTAGTACTAATGATGGCCATAAACAGGAAACAAGTTTCTCTTTTACTTCTATGAAGTAGAAGAAATCTAAGAGGTCTTGAGTCTTGATGCTAACTAAGAGGATCACGGCCCCTCGAAATGAGATTGATTACTCTTTTAATAAAAGAACTTAACCATTTATTTCACTGTGTTTCGCAGATTTATCGTTAATGTAATTTGTATTGCAGTGCAAGTTAACGCACACAGTCAGGCATATAAGAAATGAGTAATCACATGAAAGCTCGGGTAATAAAGGATTTACACCAGTTGTAATATAAAAATTATATACAATTGTACACGACTAAAGGTTCGGACAATTGTGAGTGAATTTTCAAATTACACTCGAAGGCCGTAATCCTTAAATGCACTCGCATTCATACGATTAACTATAATATTAAGTTAATATGTATTGACTACCAGAATATAGCCATCAAGCATACCTTTGGAAGTGGCAGCCGGTAACCAGTCTCCACCCGGTTAATCACCTGTGCAATAAAGACGATGGGAAACCATTTTTACTAATGACTTTCGTTCGGTTGTCTAATATAACCACATCGTTAACAAATGGTTTTGTAAATGATTATCGTGTTAAGTTTTCTTTTTCTTCTTCTTCTTCTTCTTATTATTATTATTATTATTATTATTATTATTATTATCATTATTATTATCATTATTATTATTATTATTATTATTATTAATTGGTACATTTCGGTCCTCACATTGATCCATTGTTGCCGCGAGTAGCCGTTCCTTCAGCGGTCCGCTGTTATATAGTTCCCCTGTTGTTGTGTATTTTGATCGTGGGCATCCATGCTTCAGGAATTTCAATTTCACTATCCCTGTCGATGTTTTTAGGGTGAGCTCTTATGTGGATAGCCTTGCGTCTACGTGGGTACCAGTGAGAATCTCGATTACTAAACTTGACCTCGTTCTAGATAGGATAACAGATGAATAACAATATCCGTTTCCTCGACAGAAACATGGGCGAACAGCCCTAAGGTTGATTCGTCGACATAAGCGTTGCCCACGTAAGCTCGCACCTTTCTCACAAGGTGTATTGAGAACCACATTGTTCTCACCAAAGGCGCACGCATGGTCGCTGAACTAGCATCCACGAGATTTCTGATGTGATAGGATCGGACTGACGCAGAGAGACAAGGGAGATACGAAGAAAGAAGCCGAGTGAACAGCTCAAGGCATAACATCTGCTCTTTCGGCGACTGACGCAATATCACCAAAGACGGTCAACAGCACAAGTTTGTAGAACATTTGCGAGAGAAACAACGTTTTACCTATGTCCAAGGAGTATCGGTGTCTCTCCGCCGCTGCCTAGAACAAAAAGGCGTTCGCCCCGTCTTTAAGTCTGGCGCGACACTTCGGTGACACTTAGTGCTACCAAAGGACACCGTCAACCCGGCTTAAGAGGATGGCGTTGTCTATACAGAACCCAGACCTCCGCTGTTTCTTAACACGTCTACGAGACCGGGCAATATCCTATCTGGAACGAGGTCAAGTTTAGTGATGCAGATCCTCACTGGTACACACATACAGTAGGGTCAAGGAAGCTATTCACATAAGATGGTACCCTATTAACATCCACAGGGATAGTGAAATTGAAATCCCTGAAGCATGGATGTCCATGATCAAAATACACAACAACAAGAAAACCTGAAGAAGACTAGCAGTAAGCGGTTTGTCGTGAGACAAACGATGTCACACTTATTACACGCGTTTGGGGTGAAAAGTCGGAAGGGGGTGAGCGAGGGGTTACCAACTCCGTACGAACGGGGGGCGATAGTGCAATTTGATTGGTTAGTAGCCCATAAATCAAAAAGTGACATGACAAATTTGACAATTCATGCATAGGCCGACACCAAGTCCGAGAAAGCGTTCGAATTTTCTGCTTAGGAAACGTTGAAAGATCTGTCGCAAAACGGCAAACACCATACGATGCATAAAAGGGAGCAAATTAATAACTTAATGTTAATGTATAATAACATTTTCTTAAGTTAACGCCGTTAAAGTTTAAAGTTTAAAAACGTTACAATTTTTACTTAGTTTAAGATCTTTGTCTAAGCTGTTCCATTAACTGACAACTCTGTACTGTGTAGTCCGGCTGGTTGATTCAGTAGAACTGTTTGCAAGTACAGCTCGTTGCTTAGTTTCATGATATCACGGATAAGATATCTTCGTCCGCTTCTTATTCAGAGAATGCCGTAGCTTTACTTCGAGAAAGCTATACATTTGTCTAGAGACGTACTTATGTTTCTTACATCGATTTGATCGAGCTTATGTATCTCTACTTTCTAGCCCTCGTTTTTTAAACGAACAATGACAGATGCGGCCATTGTCCGAAGCCATATCATTATAAAAACAAAAGCGTATGCTGGGCGCTTGCCAAAAATGATTATTGGTTTTCATTGGTTCTCCCTTGGTGCCCCAAGAGAGCGTGGCAAAATTGGGGGCTTTCGGTAAAAATGTCTGGGATTGATTGCAGGCGTTTCCTTCGCTCGCTCCTTATTTTTCACATTAGCTCACATTTTCGTTCTCTTCGCGTGCTTTTACAAGGAAGCCTGCTACGCATGCTGCGATGAACCATCACTGTGCAATCTTGTTTCAGGGTGTTCCACGATGTTAACACAGCGAATATTACTGAGTAATCACTTACGTCATAATTGTTCCAGTCCCAATAAGGTCGGTCACTAAATGACATGATTTCCCAAACCAGAATACCAAAACTCCACACGTCACTTGCCGAACTAAACTTCCTGTGTTGTAACGCTTCCGGCGCGGTCCAACGAACAGGGATTTTACCACCCTTTAAGGAAACGAAAAATAGATTAGTCATTCAAAGATTTTACAACCCTTTTAGGAAGTGAAGAAAAGAGATCAGTGGTTCAAAGACCAGAGATGTTACAACCCTTTAAGAAGTGGAAGAAAAAAGATAAGTAGTGCTTAAAGAACAGGGATTTAACCGCCCTTTGAGGCAGTTGAAAAAACTATTAGTGATTCAAAAACAGGGATTTTAACACCCTTTAAGGAAGCGAAAGAGATTTATAGTAAAAAAACAGTGATTTTGCCAATCAACCAACGAACAGGAATTTTAAAACCCTTTAAGGAGGTGAAGAAAGAAGGTTAGACATTCAAAGAACAGGGAATTGACCACCCTTTAAGACAGTGAAGAAAAAAGAATAGTGTTTCACGAACAGGGATTTTACAACCCGTAAAGAAAATGAACAAAAGGTTAGTAGTCCTCAAAAAACTGGGACTTTAGGAAAGAGAAACACATTATTAAGTAAATGGTTTGAGTCCAGGAGTATCAGTAGCTCGCATAGTGTGATCGTCCGGGTGAAGGTTGTTCTAAAACGAACTGTTGTTGGTGACTGACTGAATGATTTTTGTCAGGCGATGATGCTATGAGTCTGGTCAGTTGAAACTGATTGGTCAGTTTATCCATCATGGTATTGGCTGAAAGACTCGTGTTAAGTTTGTCAAAGGTCGATTTCGATCCGTCTATTGTAGTCGGTTGGAGGTCTATTAGGAGTGCATTTGTTGGCTTCGTTCACGTCGTGGTTAAGTCGTTTGTAAGGCGCAGGAAGTGGTTGACATCTGTTAAGAGACGCTTGTTCTACGTTAGTGTACAAGCTTTCCAGAGTCGGCAATTGAAAATAGTTCCTACTGTAGGTTAAGCGTTGGGCGGTGTCCCAGTCAATATTCAGTCGTTTATCAGTTGATGATATACAGCGACGTGATTGCTAGCATCACTATTTATCGTGGCGCGCTTGTGTTCAGTCAGTCTCGTGTTAAGGTTTCTGCCAGTCTCACCAAAGAGGGAGCCTGGTGGTCAAAGCATTTGATCTTTTAGACTGCTCCCTGTCCGTTGTTGGGTTCGTCCCTGTCTTCAACGTTGGTCAGTAAGTGTCGTGACGTAGTTATAGGTTTGTGGGTTACACGGATGCTGTAGGGCTGTAGGATCTCCCTTAATGTAAGGCACAATCACTGTAGTAACAGGTGTTGGGTTCCTGTTTATTGTGTCAGCTTCGGTAGGTCGGCAAAGGTCAGTGTTGTCAGGAAAGCCGTTTGGTGTGTCACATACTAGTTATTATTAGTGATTAAAAAGCGGGGATTTTACCACCCTTTTAGGCAGTACAAAAACCGGATCAGTGGTTTAACGAAAGGGGATTTTACCACCCCTTAAAAGGCAGTGAAAAAGAGATTACTGGTTCAACAAAGAGGGATTTTAACACACTTAGGCAGTGGAAAGATCTAGGATTAGTGTTTCCCATCCAATTATAGTTATGAACATGCGAGAGATTGACCAGAGTAACTAATGGTTGCTCATTTTTTCCCATCTGGGAGCTGGTCACTTTGTGAGTTCCTAATATATCCGTATAAGTGAAGGATGTGAAGGATGTGAAGGATTTTTCATCCTTCACTTCTACGGGTATATTACGAACTCACAAAGTGACCAGCTCCCAGATGGCTTGATAGCTCAGTCGGTAGAGCACTGCACCGGTATCGCAAAGGGCATGGGTTCGAATCCCGTTCAGGCCTGAATTTTTTCAGGCTTTAATTTCACAACGGCTTAAGTTGTGTGTGCAACTGCGACAATCAATCACAAATTCATATCTTTCTCCGCAGTTCAAATATATCTTTCACATATTCATTTACATTAATATTATAATTATATTATTATTATTATTGTTATTATTATTATCATTATTATTATTATTATTATTATTATTATTATTATTATTTTAACAAGTCTTATGTCAGACTAGAATTAGTGCAGTTTACACCTCCTCCTCATTCCACTTTACAAATAAAGCTTCATTGTATACAGGTTTCGCTCCTTGTTGGTTGACACCACAGATACTAAACACAAAAATAACTGGTCCCATTAATGTGTTAAAACCAAAAGAAAACATCCAACAAATTAAAACGGAACTGATTCTTGACTGGAAAACTGCAGAATGTACCTGTGTTTGATACTCTGAGTCCGGTTTGTCATCGGCCAGCTCCCTTGAAAGACCAAAGTCGGACACTTTGCACGACATGTTTTCACCAACGAGAACGTTGCGAGCAGCAAGATCCTTAATGAAAAAAAATAAAATGTTTGAGTTCAACCGTCTTGTACCCCATGGATCCTCCTCTAAGACCACGTAATCTCAATAAATTAGCGCAGCGTTATCACTGTACAGGTACATAAACAAATGCGGTATATAATACGTGATGAAAAACATGAAATACTCCTTGAAAAGATAGGGTTTCTTTGTTCCTGTGGCTTGTGATATTTAATTGTCGCGTTACATACCCGATGAATAAAGTTCATTCCTGAGAGATAGACCATTCCAGAAGCGACACCCCTAGCCATTCCTAATAACTGCAAGTTCGTGAGCTGACCATCACGTGCCTACCAAGAAAACATGGTGCTCTTTATGTCTGTTTTAATTAATTGAAAGGACCGTAGACGCATCAGTTTAACTGCTAAGGTGTAACTGAAATCCCTAAAGTAAATAACACAGCCAACGTTCTCGAACGGTTGAATGAAGAAAGTTTGTAATAAAGACCGAACGTTCGGGGTTAATGAAAAGTTATCTACCTTTAAGAGCTTATTATAATCACTTCCATTATTACTTATTATATAACGGGGAAAGTTATTTCATTGCGATTGGCTGAGAGCAGGCCACTAACCGTTTGCAGTGCCGTGCACATTAACGCGCGCACGTTCTAAATTTTCTCAGTTATAATAAATGAGCAATCGTACGACAGCTCGAGCATTTAAGGATTTCCACTACTAGTGATATTTGGAAATGCTTTCAAATTGCACTCGCCTGAAGGCTCTTTCAATTTCGAGAGAATTTTCAAATATCCCTCTTAGCGTAAATCTTGAATTGCACTCGCATTCATTCGATTACGTATACTGTCTTATTATTATCACTACTTGTTACTTCTGTGGTGTTTTCCTACTTACTGTTCTGAGAATTCCTTCAGTTTGAAAGTAACTTTATAAAGTTAAAATATTGGGTAACCTAGATTCTACAACATTAAAAGACAGGTGAATATTAAGCATAAATTACTTTTAAAAAGTGATCCAGTGATCCACTTTCCATAAATTCTGTGATGATCATCATGGGCCTACCTGCAACACGTAACAATTTTGAACTAAATTGAGAGGGAGATAATAAATGTAAAGAAGTAATGTGACTACCCCAGGTGGACGTTAAAGGGATAATGTAACGCAACTTTGTGGGGTTTTTACTGCCAATCGATACTTTCTTTGGTGTATAAAATTTTTATTGGTGTTCACGGTTTTACGGGAAAGAGGTGCAGTTACACACAACACAGTAAATGGCATTTCCCGCGGTACATCACACTTCTCACACTTCTCACGATTCTCTCTTCTTATTATTCTCCAGTAATTGGGTTTGATTGACAAATTTTGGGCAAACTTTGTCAGAGCACACAAGAAATTCGAAAGATTCTCTGCCGCGACCTGTCTTCTTGGTATCTTTCGAATAGTGTTCGCCACTTCTCCTTTATTTGTGTTAAAGTTATGGAACTTCCAATGCCAGCCGTTTTGCAATGTCACAGTAAGGATATCAAATGTCTTCTACCAGTTTCTTTTTTCCCTTATTACTTTTGAAGTTATTTAGTATTTCTTGATGGTCATTGTATGCAGAGATAAGGATCTTGACTTCGGTCTGAGCCAGAACCTGACGAGCCCGACAGATTTTCACGGCGAAAAGGACTTTCATCGTGACTAGTACAAATATATGAAGTTCATTAGATTCCCGTGTCTGGTATCGGGGTTAAAAAAAAACTCTATTGTACAAATCACAATGCATATTCGAATTTCTAACAGGAATAAAAATAATTTGGGTTTTAGCCGCTTTAAAAGTAGCCGGTCTACTGAACAGGTAGAGAAATAAATTGAAATACATAAAATACTCACAGCATTGCCCGAAATTATGCCATATCCGCAGTCTCAAAGCCACAGTTATACATTCCGGGGAGAACGAGTTCGTCATTTGGCGCGAATGGAAGCTACGAAAAACCTTGTTCCGTGAAACGGAGCATCGTGATTGGCTCTTGCACTTTGGGCATCAAAACATTCCACCCTAAATGTCATGGGCACTTCGTTTGATCCTTTTGAAGTATCCATGTATATTTGATACGGGCCAAAATTCACCTCGGGAAAAGCCGGTCGCACTACTAAATACAATTTCCCGTGGTAAAAGGGCTATTTACCGCAGCACAAGTGCACCGTGTAACCGCACCTATTACATAAGGAAGCGTTCAATTTATATATAATCGCTTAGTGTAACACCTACTTTGAGTAACAACTCCTATGAGCCTGATAACATTGGGATGGTTAAACTGGCCCATGATGGACGCCTCAGACAGGAAATCTTTCTGATTTTTCTCGCTTGAACCAGGCTAGAATGAGGAAAAAAGTGTTACCTGATATTGCCCCATTTTGTATTCACCAACCTTGAAGCCATGGCCAAATGGACTCGCAAGTAGACGCAAGCTGAAAACATGGGTCTGCTAGCGCCTCTCGTGTTGACTTGCACTATTCACTTTCTACACTTTGGTCGAGATCAAATTTGCACCAAATTTTTATCATTTGGCCTCCCGAACCAAGTAAACGCAAGTTGAGTGACGTCCTTCACTTCACTTCACTTGTCCCCTGGCGCCAAGTTGGCGCATAGTGCCTCTTGAGTGACTTCCATTAACCTATTATTAGCCAATGAATACTCTGACAGGATATGTCTGCCCTGAAATGGATTTTGCGACTTGCGTGTACTAGCGAGGAAACTGGCAAATCCGATTGGTCACCCAATGCAAGTCTCCACGCAACTTGCGACTACTTGCGATCCGTTTTGCCAGGGCTTTAATGTTCAACCAGATATTTAACCACAGAGCCAACTCATTGGCACTCTTTTCAGTAGAGCTATAAGAAAACGTTCTTGTATTCTCTCTAGTATGAACTATCTAACAAGATAATTCACAGTATTGGCAAATACTTTAAAGATTCTAGAATAGATAACTAAGGAAGGAAGGAAAGAGTGAAATTTTGTTGAGGTAAATATTTCATATAAAAATATTCAAAAACTGACTCTCAACACTTTGACAGCAACGACATCTCTGCCATCCTGAGTTTTTAATGTTCCCTTGTAGACATCAGCAAACTCCCCTAAGAAACAAACAAAAGAGTTATTATCAACAAAAAGTGCAGATAAATTTCCTATTATACGTTGTAGCTGATCGATTCAATATTCTCTTTACCTTGTCCAATAAGGCCCTTCAGTTTAGTCTTGCTTCTTTCTATTTCCGACGTAAACGTTGACAGAAGCTCTAGAAGATCGAGATAATTTCCAGGGTCGATATATCTCCGTTGATCCACTGAATCCGTGGATTGTAGCGCATTCCCTTTAAACGAAATCCATACATTTTAAACTCGTAACCCTAACCCTAAGAAACCAAATAACACCCATAATGTCGTTGTCATGGAAACTGGTAATACTGGTAATAATAATAATGCATCTGGAATATTTTTCATATCATATGCACTTTTAGAGCAGACGTTTTTTTGGTGAACGCATAGTAAAGAGAACAAGCTGGTTGGCTTCATTGTTGGCTAACTTTGTGGTTATGCCGTATACAGGTCAACTTCGTTCTCAGGGTCTCTGTTCTTCCCGCTCCTTATAGCGAGAGATGAGAGGAGAGACCCTGGGAATCAGGCTGTGTACAGGTATCATTTGGACCCGTTAATTTGCTTTTACAATGATACCGTGGATGCCCAGGAATGCGAAGCAGGGATTAGTTTGTTTTCATTTTTTCTTTTAAGATGTTATCTTAACTCCTGTATCTTGTTTATGTTATTAAATAAGGCGGTGTTATTGTGAAAGTACCTTGCTCAATGGTGCGCATATAGTCTTTTTCCACACTCCTATGACCTCTTCTAAATAAAAAGACAATAAATATAAATTGATACTTAAAAATAGGTTGAAAGGCTGGCAGTCACACAATATTCAGAGTAGTATCTAGAATGTCCTTATCAACTTTCATTTACACCAGTAAGCAAAGACATAAATTCATTAATCACTCGTGAGATTATTTTATTCATCCATGTGACTCACCTTCGACGTAAAACAATGATAATAGTTAATACAAGAATAATTATCACCAGGACTCCACCTCCAACACCAAGAACAGTAATCATCTTATCTGAGGTTCCACCTAAATAAACATAATCAGTCAATTATCGTCTAAAAATACAAAAGATGCATCTTCAAGGCTTACAAAAGTAGGGTGTCGCGGCAATGGTGATATCTTCAATCAACGTCATAAACATGGTTCATGCCTAACCACAATTCTTTTCACTTCCTTAAGGTATGTCAGTAATTTAAATACGTTCTTCGTGTCTCTGTTTTTATTTTGTAATTAAGAATTATCCTGATAATAACTGATCCGCCTAGACAAGCAGACAGCTACCCACGGATCTGTCCATTCTCTCTGGAAATTGAAATAATGTGAGTGTAAGTGTGGTTAGAGGTAATTTATTTTAAATTGCACTAGTCCTTCATTTTACTTGAACGACCAATGCCTATTACAAAAGAGTGTATTGAAGGTTCGATTTGTTGAAAAGTGCTGGAAAACGTGTAGAAGTACGTGTATGTAAGTAATGAACCATCACTGTATTTATAGCATTTAGTAGTCAAACCGTTTCGAAGTGTAAATTTCTTCACACCAGCATCTCCTTTTCCAAAGTTATTCTCAGCAAACACCTGCGAAAAGGCAAGAATCTTTGCAATGGTATTCGAGATTATTTTAAGTTATTTCTTGTGTGACGTTTTTGAATAACAACCCATTTTAGATTCAAAGTTTGTCACAAATGTCAGAAAACGAGCAGAATGCTTCGCCAAAGATGTGAACAATATGAGAGTGCTAAAACTTCCAAGGAGGAGCGTAAAAATCACAAAACCTTGAAATGGGTGTAGCTGGCTGTCGACAAATAGATATCATGGCAACTGAGTGATAACATGTGGCTTTACGTATGAAAAAAAAGTCCAGTTATAGAGGTTTGCAGTCCATTGCTCCGCACCGAAATTAATTCCCCTGGTGACCCCTCCAGTTTTAACTCCGTCCACATAATTTTCTTTTTTCAGTCACTTATTTTCAAAAACGGTACCATTTAAAGAACTTCATACAGTATCTGCCGCAATGCTGTGGAACTGAGTGGAAACTGAGCACAGGCAGGCACAGTTACGTTCCTAAAACATATAGAAACCAGTGGAGTGGAGTAAAATATATTTTGTCCTCCAATTTAAGATGTATTGGTAAGATAAGGATCAGAATAAACATTCAAATGGAGAAATTAGTATGTGTTCAAAAATAGATAATATCAATTTGATACACCAAATCGACCGACCCCAAATATTCAATTCTTTTTAGCAAAGTCACGTAGTCCAATTGCCATCAAACAACTGGCAAGTCAACAGCTGCAAAGTACCTGAAATTCATAAGTTTTTCCTGCCTTTAAATCCCCAAACTGGTGTTCCATTTTCTTCGTTACAAGAGTCTCGGTTGCTGAGGAATCATCTTTTCTAATATATGTCACGTGATAACGTTTGATGATTCCGTTCTTTTGCTCCAGTTTCCATGAAACAACAACTGCGTCCTTCGGTTGTTCGACAGAGACTTCTGGTTTACCAGGCACTGTAAAATCAAATGTAAACTGCATGAGGGAAATATTTTGGTAGTACTAAAAAGGCCGAGTGGAGTTATTCTATATTGTTTCTAACCACAGTCGGTTCAAAGTATACGTGTGCGTGCGTCTTACAAGTACAGTAAGTTATCAAAAGTTTGGGGTAACCCGTTGTGATTGAAAGTCAACACGCCGTTATAACAGTAGTATCTGAGAAATCATGATAACAATGAAACGTACAATGGACGTAGTCTGTAGCGTCCACTCACCTGATCCCGAAGTCCTCAATGTGATTGTCGTGAAATTTCTTCCAACTCCATGTTTTCTTTTAGCTATCTCACTCACTCTGTTCGTGGCGTAGACTTTAAAAATGTAGTTGATAAATGGCATGAGGTTTGTTACAATCACTTGTGTCACGTTCAGTCCTTCTTTGTATGGCTCGTACTTGACATCACCACTACAAGGTTTCTCAACACAGTTATTTTCGTCATCAATGTTACATGACTTGCGACATTCGACATCATAAAACACGTGACTAGAATCTCCAGCGACTAATGGAGACCGCCATCGTATTTCAACTACACTTTGGTTGACGAAGGTAGCTTTGGCATTCCTCGGCGATGATGGTAAAACTAAAAGCAGTAAATACACAATTATCATGTGGTTAAAAAGATGCAAACAACAAAAGTGAAAAAACTAGTTCACTGAACTCCTGTATCTCTAATTTGACAGATGCAAATTCCAATTTTATTTAAAGGAAAGTAGTGACAAAACGAAGCATTCAATGCCCCCTCCCCCAACATAATTTGTTGACAGTGGCTTGCACTACAGAAGGTTGTATCATACCTGAGCAATTAAGTCCATTTTCGTCGTTGTACATTCCATCTGGACACTCTAGGGTGAAAGGAGAAACGTTACACTGCAGCATGACTTAGGGTACAGAGAAATGATAATATGGGGGGCGCTCGAAACAAAATCAGGATCTTGTAAAGCTGATCGCAGACAGCCCCAACTGCCTTAGCATAAAGCACTTCCCAATTCAGTAGTATCGCGCTTTTAATACCAATAGAGCTATTAAAATTTCGCACTAGTTATCAATATTCTTAGTGGGTCATTTGCTTTATCATCACTAGCGGTTTGACAGTGTTGTCAGAAACACATGGGGTTTTTGTTTATGTTTTGTTTGTACGGAGTTCAAATGACATTTATGATTAACAGTTGATCACGAGACTTTAAATATAATATCACATGTGCATTTACGATTGAGTTGGTTGTTAATACGAGTCATCCAATAAACAAGTTTCAATAATCAAATGGACAGCGAGAATTCTTATTCAATAAACAGAACGTTTCCGTATAGATTCTGAAACAGGGTGGCAACGAAGGTATATCCAAACAATAAAATTTCCCTCAATAAGGAAATGAGTTATTTTCTTCAGCTTTTTTTCCTACTGTTTGGGAACATTGACCACAAAAGCCTCTGTGGGTGGTACAGCGTTAATATAACGAAACAGAATTTCGAGTTCTCTTCCCGCATGTCCCAAGCAGTAGTCCCCAAAATAATAAAAGCACACACACTATCTAAAAACTGTCGACCCTGATGACTCAAGGCGTACCTTGGCATTTTCCTTCTACATTCTGCATGTCTTCCTTACAGATGCATTTTCCTTGAAGTCCACTCGTGTTCCAAACACCATTGCTTTGACAGTAGACGAAGGAACTGCCTCGGACATAAACCGTATCTTTGTCACAACTTCCTTCCACTCGAATGGGGTTTGAATCATTTGCTGGAGCTACAGTTCTTGGTAGTATCATCAAGGTGTTGCGGAGTATTGCGTCTGGACAAACGTTATAAGTGACTTGGACCGAGAACATAGTGGTGCAAGCTCCGTAGTTATGAAAGGCTAATATAACATACTTTCCTTTAACACGGACGTTTATTGTTTCGGAAGATCTCTTGTTGGGAACCTGTCTAATAACTGCCGTTTTTTCATACGCCTTTCTGTTGTTTAGAGGGTCAGGGAATTTATCTGCATTAAGCTGGTCTGAGTGGTTAACGTACAAGTCAAAAACATGATCGCAGTAAGATCCTCCATTGCTAGGGAAGGCAGAACAACTTTGGATGAAGTAGACGACAGTGATATCGATCCTGTTAGCGTCCCTAATTGAGATTTGGTCACTTATCAACCAATTGTCTGGTTGGGGATTTGACGACGGTAAGCTAACGTCACATGCTACATATCGTGTTGGGTTTGTATTCCTTGTCCACTGCAGAGATGAACAATCGCATAAAAATACATCAATGAAGTATCAATGGTCATCAAGTAACTGTCTACCTTATAATTAACAGTTAGATTATTAGCTTGAGAGTTCTTAGAATAAATCAACACGTCGTTCAAAACTGAATCTAAAGCCTCTTCACAAACACCTCAAAAACGCAAAGAAGTGGCCGTCATTTTGTTAACAAGTGAGTCAGTCAGTCAGTCATTCAGTCAGTCAGTGCGTGAGACAGTCAGTGATTCAGTTAGTCAGTGTCAGTCAGTGAGTAAGTCAGTGGGTCAGTCAGTGAGTCAGTCAGTGAGTCAGTGAGAGGTGGCGGCACTACCGAGTGGTTTAGGGTCCTGGATCTGACATCAGGAGGTCCCTGGTTCAAATTTGAGCCATCTGTAGACATAGCTGATTACAGCTAAAAATATCGTCATTTGTAATGAAGGCAGCCAATAATGGGCGGCACGCTGGATGTATTAAGACATGACCCAAAGCAGTGTGCTCGCTAAAGTAGACCTCAGATGGGGCTATCATCAACTGGAACTGAGAGAAGAATCACGTGACTTCACAACATCCACGACACTTGCTTGACGCTATCGCTACGAGAGGTTGGTGTTTGGCGTAACCTCTGCTCCTGAGATCCATCAGCATACTATGCAGCAAGCTTTGTATGGATGTCAAGGAGTGCGTAGCATATCTGATGATATAATGATCAGTAACATGACGAAAGGCTTGAGAAGCTGTTGAAAAGATTACAACAAAGAGGTTCGACCTTACATGGCGAGAAGTGTAAGTTCAAGATGCCCCAGATAGAACTCATTGGATACCTTTTGTCTGTATGGGGTATTGGACCAACAGAATTCAAAGAATTTAAAGTTGAAGCAGTAGTCAACGCCAGAGAACCTGAAGTCTGTTGCAGAAATGAGAGGTTTTATGGATCTCCTGAATTTCAGTGCGAAATCTCGACTTACCCAAGACGTTTCACATGAAAGCAAAAATGTAGCAGAAAATACATTGAGTATGTTGCAGAAAATGCAGTCCCCAGAACCAGAACTAACCAGAAAATTGAAGAAGCACCTACTGAAGATAAAAGAAAGTTGCAATGTTAAGGAAGTGTGTTCAGAATAATGTTTGGAGTGTTGGCGAGCCAGCTTTTAAAGCTGCGAGGTACGAGTTTACTGTGCTAGGAAAGTACGGGCTGAGAGGAACAAGATTAGTCATTCCAAAGAAATTTCGCAAGCAAGTCCTGGATCTGGCACTTGAAGGCCATCAAGGGAAAGTCTCCGTACCAAAGTATGTTGGTCCACTATAGACCGAAGCAGAACAGAGGTGCAGAGCATATCATGGTTGCCAGCTTGTTGGTATATCGTTGCCCCCAGAACAGAGACAGTAAAGAGAACAGAGCTGCCAAAACAGCCATGGCCAGAACTCGAAGCAAATCTGCTAGGACCCCTTCCAACGCGTGGCGGAATATCTACTGGTGGTTGTTGAATATTTTAGTCGATTCTTTGAAGTAGCTGTAACCAGATTAGTGACATCTGGCAACATGGCTAGCTCTCTGAAAGAAATATTTGCTACTTATGGACTACCTCTGTCAAGCCTCCCTCTAAAGTCGTTATTTTTGTAGTGATTTAAGTGTTGGACATTGGAGCATCAGTTTTTTTTAACGTAACCATTTAGAACAAAGTTTTAGTGTGTTGTTATTTTGTTTAAGAAATTGGAGTGGATGATTTGTTTTAACAAAAAAGGAGAGATTGTAGTATTGATGATGCAATCGTGTACGGCCGAAATGAATTATGGTTATGATTAAAGCACTTCAGTTGGTCAAGGGTCGAGTTTAGTCTTTACTGTGTGCTCTTATTTGGGCTAAATCCAGATATTTCATTGACCGTGAAACACTACATGTCGGTTTGCCAGTCTGTCGGTCTGTCAGTCACACAAGTTGGTCTTAATGCAAGTCAGCAGTACCTTACCCCTAAAATGGCACTTCCAAATGTGTTCCTCGTCTCCCAGTGCCACCCACTATCTGGTTCGTTCACTAATACCACTTGACTTGATGATACCCAAGCTACAAACGTCAAGGCAGTAAATGCAGCAACCCAAAAATATTCCATGCACCGTGGATAGTAGCTATATCTAAATGGACAAATATAGACCTATCAGTGAAATACGCGGTGTTGAACTAAGCTTTTTGTTTGTAACAACACGTCGTTGACCATGGTGCTACTTCTTCCAAGCAATGAATTAATTAGTGATCATTGTAACCGATTTCGGGTTTCTTGAAGGCGCTGTGGTTTGGTCAGGTCTTCGTGGCAATAACAACGCCTACAATATATTTTTAAAGCATTTTACAAACAGAAATATGTAGCTGTTATTTTTTTCTTGGCTTGTGAGCGGGCGGAATTCTCTAAATCCTGCAATCTGATTGGTTCCGGGAACGGGCGGAAA
>OMLO01001170.1_pt1 | contig 19644 bp, 18 predicted proteins | sample 1674811 | NCBI WGS metagenome assembly OMLO01 (sample SAMN06265003, study PRJEB25207) | coral metagenome | isolation source: Coral host | place: Mexico:La Bocana,Puerto Morelos, Mexico | collected 2008-11-13 | reverse complement strand
GTCAATGACTCCCTGTGGTCGTAAATGCCAATACAGGGATCCTATGAGTTATGGCTATGGTTAGGATTTTGGCCGATCCACAAAAATCTCCGCCTTGAGGCCGTCGTGACAAGCGTAAGAGCTGCACATGAGCAGCCTCAGGAAACACCAGTTTCGTTGGGGATTTTACCGATATACCGATATACCGCCTAACAAAATCACCAAGGATTTCAGGTACCTAAAAATGGAGGAACACTGAACCTTATAATGCCGCTATTTTGGGGGTTTTTTGTTTTTCCCCTACATAAGCTATACAATTTATATAGGTGAGAACCTTTAGATTTGAGGTACCTGAAACGTTTGGGGAACAAAGGTGAAGGAAAGGTCATGATCACAACAGAACTAGTATGTGTTCACCAATGCCAAATTATGTACAGCATGGCAGTAAAAGGCCATTGCAATGTTTCCAATCTTGTCAAATATATAGTAGAATGATATCTCGTGATTTATCCAACTGAATCACCTGGCTTATCCAACTGAATCACCTGGTTTATCCAACTGAATCACCAGGGTGGCATCGCTTAATATCTTTATTGACATCTTCCTGACTCATCTGTATGGCTCAGCCTTGCGCCTTCGGAGATGTTTAGGGTTACCATTGCTTAATCATCTGCATGTCTGGTCGTGAGAAATCACAGGAATGAGATTGCATATGCAAAGGATTCCACCCATCCGGATCTGAAAATTTGCAGTCAACCAGAAATAGAATATTGAAAAATCAAAAGCATTGACTTCAAAAAGTTCCATCCCATGTGACAAGTTCCACCTGGATCTTCAAAAAGTGTTGGAAAATTGTGCCGTTTTTCCCCATGCAAAACCCTACCAAAAGGCAGACATTTTACATATTTGGAAGATCCAGGTATGGTCTCATCAGCATCATTTCGGGCATCAGCCTCGGTAGGGTTAGGAGTTTACCCTGTCATACCCAACGTTTTTCGGCCCGAGAAATTCCGTGCTTCCCATCATGGCACCTTTCAGAAATGATTACCAAAAGTTTGTCTCGTGTTTTTTGGACAAAATGTGAAATTTCCCATCCAAAAGGTGGGAAAGTGGGAATCCATGGCTGGTTTGGGGGATGGTGAAATTTTATTGAATTTTTTGCGATCCCATAGGATCCATGTATGGTATGTTTACCTACATTTCGCTGATTTGTATGGTAAATGTAGGTAAATATAGATAAATGCATAGGTAAATATACCAGTCCCATGGATCCTATGGGGATGGGAAAAGATTGGATGAGAAGTCAAGTCCAGGGTGCCACTTGAAGATTCAACCTCCTTGCGCTACTCTCCACCTGGCTGTCGAGAATGGCAAACGGGCAAACCCTAGGGGGAAAAAAGCCATGTCACCATATCTAGGAAAGCAGCCTGAGAACCATGTACGTCTGAGATACCTACCTGAATATATATAAATATATCTAATTATATACCAGTTGGTGGTTTCAACCCACTTGAAAAATATTAGTCAAGTTGGATCATTTCCCCAAGTAGGGGTGAAAATAAGAAAAAATTGAAACCATCACCTAGTATATATATATATATCAAATTATTTATTATGAATCATATATACACATCCATCTCCACCTTGGCTTGGGATTATGGGGACCTTGGTGGTTTAAAATTCAATTGAGATAGTAGCATACAGAATCTCTTTCAAACCCATGGTGGGTTGGTGGTTACAACTTGGCACCATAATCCACCACCCTCGAGGGCCAACTAGCCGTTGGCTGGCTCTTTCATATGGAGAATTATATGTGGGCCCGTGTGCTTATATTTCCAAGCATTTCCAACCACCAAGACCAAATCACCAATCCACCCTCTGGGCTGATCATAGCTTTGGTGAAGTACCTTACTTTGACTTGGCAGTAAGGTTTACATCATTGTCATTCCTTTCTCTCATAATCATAATCCCAAATTTATCTTATAATATGCATCTTTAAGCTTTCAAGAAACTCCACAAAAAAAATCAAGTCCCAATTTTTTTGGGAATAGTTTTGGGAGAAATTTCACTGCCCCATTTTTCCTCCATACCCTTCAAAACCTTCCAACCTGGAACTCCGGGGGGGTTAACCCACCCTCCCGCTTTCCCCACACCTCCCGTTGGAGCAATTCAAAAGCTGGCGCATCATCGCCCCACACCACGTCCAGCAGCTCCTGGTGCTGCCACGACGGACATCCACCAACCAAGTCACCCAAAAAAATCATTGAGCGCTGCGAAGTCGTGGAGGGTGCTGTAAAACGTCATCATCCAGTTTCGGTAGCTGCAGCCCTTGTAGTTCGCTAACAGCTCCATGAAAAGCGCCGCTGGTCATCAACGACGTGAGAGAAAACCTAAATTTACGGAACATCACCTTAGTTTATGACGAACCTTAGTGAGACATCAAACAAATTCACAAACTAATTCCACTGGCAGGACATGTTGACCCACCAGAACCTGTCCCAGGGATCGAATCGAGATACCTAGGATTATCAAACAGGAAAACCTGAATCCAAAATTTCAAAGCACTGCAAGAGTGAGACGGAATCAATCTGGATGCCGCAGCTTCCAGATATGTTTAACTGTGTTGCACATATGAGAGACCACAATTTCGTTGGTATCATGTTGAAGCCAACCCAAGCGAAGGGTCAGCGGATCAAGGTCCTGAAAGTGGTGAGGGTACATGTTTCTCAAATCAGCATTCTGAGGACACTGCCAAAAAATGTGAGAGTGGGTACCTAAGCACCTTAGACACCAAGGGCAAGTGGGGTCTCCTGACATACGTGGTTCAAGTGCAGCAGGGCTCCAGAAGGAGCCAAAGACCACACTCCTAAATTCAGCCGAGTTTTCTATCCAACCCCGACATTTTTTCAAATCAGTGTTACCAAACCGATGCCTTAGAGCAGCAGGTGACAAGAATTGACGCAACTCACGAGCATCCCTTCTGTCACTTTTGATGAACCCTTCAAATTGCTGACATCGGTAAAGAGTCCTAATGTTGTGCAATTGCAAGTTGACATCTTGTTGCAGGTTTCCTAGGTTCAACTGCAGTCTTTCCGAAGGGAAAGCCAATGCCCAGCACCTAGGAGGGTGCCAGACAAATGGCCTGGCTTCGACAAACCCAAGTTTCTTTAATTGTGACCTTAGCAGAGCAATGGTGGTGTGAGGACGGTTTCCCCACTGTGGCAGGCCGTTACGCTCAACTTGCCTGCGACAACGTCCCCAAGTTCTGGTAAGGAGTGTGATTTGGAGATCAGTGAGAGCCCCAAAAAAGAGTTTCCTAAGGTTGCGAGCAGCACTAAACCCTGCATGAAAACCATGGAGCAAAGCACTAAACAATTTTTCCGAAGTCTGCTTAGTGGGCCATTTTCCAACCCAGCCGTAGCTAGCTTTAGAAATGACTAAAGCGGCAAAAGCTCTGATTCTAAGTTTCCAGCTTAAGGGACAAACTTGCAACAAACGGGCCCGGGCCATAGCTTGAGACAATCTATCCTGCTCAGATTGACTATAAGTTCTGGTGCGACACACAGTGGTGGCGCCAAGCACTTTGATGTCAGACTGTGCCCAGCTGGGGTGTCTTTCAACGACCTGAGATTGCTGTTTCTTGGTTTTTCCACAAACCTGTGTTTTTTCAGGAGATTCACGAAGACCCATTTTATCGGACCAACATTGCCAGGCCTCGATAGCATGCGAGATACCTTCAAGTTGATTACACTTCATAGACCTGTCATCCATGTAAACAAAATGTTGCACCGTGACATTGCTTTGTTGGCTATTTTCAACGAACCGTAAACCAGCTGAGGACCAGATGGCCAACACCATCGGGGCCACAGGACAACCCTGTGGTGTGGCCCTTGACCTTAGTGGGCTCGGGTGAGTATGACCGTCGTAACAGATCCAACGGACCTGTTCCGTCCAAGCAGCCGTCAAAATGGCAACAAAACCCGGAGGGAAACCTAAGTGAGTCAAGACCTTAGTGGTGATTTCAGGTTTCATGCGATCATATGCTTGTGTCCAGTCAAGCGAAGCGGCAAAACCTCCTGACATGAGTGCTTCTTGTAAGTCAGAAGCCATTTCTTCTGCTCCCTTGGCACCTTTTCCAATAGAAACTGCGGGGTGAATAAATTTGGCACACCAATCCCGAGTCCCCTTAGCTTTAACGAAGGCACTGGCGTACACACGCCACCAGATGCTACAAATGGAAATAGGTCTAACATCCTTAAGATCCAAAAAACCGTTCCGAATCTTATGGTTCTTGGGAATGGCAACCTGTTTGACTTCCTTCAATTGTTGAGGGATGCAACCCGAGGAATTCCAATCACGGGTGATTTTAAGAAAATATTCAATGGCGGGCACAGGAATATGCTTGACTTCCTCAGAACTCCAGTGGTCCGGACCAGCCGCACCCCCTGCGTTTCGGATTGAAGTCCACAAGTCCTTGAGCGAAAGGTCCTGCCATTCATGTTCAAGTGGGTCCAGTCCTGAGCTTACAAAGTCCTGAGCCAAAGCATTTGCAGCTTGAGTATGGTCAACTTCGTTGTCGGACCAGACCTGTTTCCAAAAGTCACCAAACTGTCGGGCAACCTCAGTTCTGTGTTCCATTTGTCGCCCCTGGTGTTGTAGGGTGAAAGCTTGGATAGAATTTTCACGAGCTCTAATCCATCTCCCTAGTCCTTTAAGGGTGGGGTCATTGACCTTAGCTTTCCAGGCAGCTAATTTTGCAGTTTTGTCGGCATTCTGCAAGGCCTCCAACTGGTGCTTACTGGACTCGATGAGCCTGGAAACCTTCTGTGCAAGAACCGGACCACCAGGGATATCTGTAGATTCATTTTTAAGGACTCTCTGGAGCAGTCTAGGGTCAGGTTCCTTGTGGTTGTTGCAACATCGAAGTAATTCATAGCACCTTGCCAGGTGCCGCCTCAGTTTGCGCGTTCTTTCCCCCTCAGTAGGGTGGTTGGACTGCGCAGCTTGTTCCGTGATCCACTGAAATTGAGCGATCTGACCCTTAGTTTTGGCTCCTGCCCGACGGAGGAATCTATCTAGATGAGGACTGTTTTGGTTCAGATCATGCAGGTTCCGAATGGCTTTCATAAAGCAAGAACTTAAACAGGACATGAAACAATTCCATTGTGTTTGGATTTCATTCTGCAATAAAGGAATGTCGTTATCGCAGTATTCACAGAGCCTTTGAAACTCCTCAAGGCCAGTGACATGTTCATTCCATGCCTTGGTGAGAGCTTCCTGCCAGGTGTCTGAGTCGATATCGGGCGGTCTGGGCCAGTAGGGTGCCGGTTTCAACCGACCTTTTCTTTGATCCTGTAGACCCCCAGGCTGAAAATGAAACAAAATACCCTGATGGTCACTTAAAACGACATCCGACTGGAGTTTGACGGACGAGATCCTGCTGGAAGAACCCATGATCCAATCTATGCATCTTCTACCTTCCCAACGTGTGGCCTGTTCAGAAGGTGGGCCTAGGTATTTGGCACCAAATTTGCCAAATAAGTCACCAAGGGACTCATTGGGCTCTTCGTTGAAGTCACCTAAGATGACCCATTCAGGTCCAAGGGGGACGGCTGCGGCAAAACTCGAAAAAACCTCAGCGGCCACAGCATTGTCTCCGGGAGGAGCATACATGTTCATGAACAGAGTGCCATTGATCCAAACCCCAATCATTTGAGCGTTAAAATTGGAATGAGACATGGCAAAACGATGTCTTACGCTACGATGGATTAAGAAAGCAACACCACCTCTGGGTCTGGGTTCCGTGGCTCCTTTTTGGCGATAAGCATGGTAACCCTTTTTTTTGGAAAGTCTGGCAAACCCTTCCCATTCTGAGCAAGTCATACCAAGGTCCTGAATGGCGACGACTGCCGCACCTAAGAAATTTTCATTCAGAATTTTCCAAGCGCCTGGGGCACCACCACTGTTGATGGACAGAAAAGAGAGCTTCATGTCTTCCTTAGGTTTTGGGCCCGGGACAGCGGCTTCCCCTATCCGGATTCCACGAAGTCCCGCCAAAGTGGCCGTGTACCTGAGACGCCTTCCACCAGGCTGGACAACAGCGTTGTCCAGCCGTTGAAGTCAGCGTTTTCGAATTTTTTTGACCCAAACACGCCTTTCCGCAGCCCTTTTTTTCGTTTCTGAGGAAAAAACAGGGGCAAGAAAGGCTTCGAGTGAGTCTTTTTCCCATCCGCTATGTTGAAGGAACTGATTAGCATGTTCAGGATCTCTAAGAAGCAGTCTATTCCACCAGTCACGCTTCATTTTTTTGGAGTGGGGGTTCTTTTGAAGTTTTTCAAAGGCCTGGTCACAAGTGTCGACGTTTCCATTAACCGACCTAAACGTGTGAGGCAGCGGCCACAATACGTGACCCGACCCCGCTGCATGTCACCTTTTTCCCTGGGGAGCAAGATAACTTGGTGAGTTGGCCAGAGCTGCTGCCGAGTGGCGTTGTGTTTAGCAATCTGTTGGGTTGACACCCCATCTTTTTTCTTTTTTCTGCCGGTGGCAGCTTTATGGAAAAGAGTCCTTGGGGTTTCCTCCGGGTGCTCTTTTTCACAATGTAATCTGACAGCCCTTCGATAATCTTGCCGAGGTAATGGAGGAAGGCCCTTTTTGCAAAGGACGCACGTCCAGGCTCTCTGAGAATCGGGCAACTGTTCTGATGGTTCCACAACCTGAAGTCGAGTGCCTCTGCACGGTACCACCAAACGCAGATTGAACTCCGGGTGTCTGGTCATCAAATGGTTACGTTTTGATTGGGACAAACTGCTGGAGTCACGTTGACTAATTGTGTCTGACAAACCGGGCAGACCCAAGTGAATTCCTTTTGTGGTTGCGGGTCGAAAACCTGCACTTTTTGTTTTCCTGTAATCCGACGTTTCTGACATTGAAAAAGCTGTTCCAACTGTGGTAAATCTACCTGTATAGTATCAGCAAGTGAAGCCTCCTGGGTTGATCTTTGACAGGGCTGTGTGTCAGCCTCGTCATCCTGAAGCTGAGGCTGCAACCAACTAGAATAACGCGAGGACCCGGCCTTTGACTGAGGCTGAATCCATTCTGAAAAATTCCCATCTTTTTGACTGCTACTACTGGCCTCATCCTTCTGAGGGGCCAACCAAGAGCTGCTAAGCGAAGAACATGATTTTTTGGAATAAACTCCCCCCAAAAAAAGATTGGAAGGAAAAATTCAGGTCGTCCTCCAAACCAAATCCTTTCCATTGTTGAGGGAATTCGGCCTTGGGGGGCAAAGTCAGGAAGTGCCCGTTTTTGAGGCAAAGCACCATCGGGTCCTTAGCTGTTTTTTTTGCTGGTTTGAATCTCTGCAGGAATTTCCATTCTCCACGCACGTACTTGAACACCATGACGTCAGTGAGGAGAATCTCACTGGCCGCCATAGCACACCAGCTATCCATCCACTTACTTGCTCTTCCAACTGTTTCTACATAGTCAGAGGCTTGTTTAGCCGGAACACCTCCTTCCGTTTCTTCCGTCGTATCACTGTCATGATACCAGGAGTTGCGCCATGAGTTATTTCCTTTTAACCACACTTGGACCTTGGTTCTCAGTGATAAGGCAAGCTTATCTATCTTGCTACTTATGTCCTGTTCACTTTTACCATTTCGAAGTGCGGCATGCGCACTCAAACATCTAAAGCCACAGTCACCTGTTCCTGAGAGGTCCCACAGGCGTTGGCCGTGAGGTCCTCGGAGTCCATCTGCATGGTCTCCTTTCCCTTTGAATGAGGTTCCGTTAAGGTCAGTTTTGAGTTTTTTCTTAAGGAGTCCCCCTTTCTCAGGTTTGGAAGGACTGGTCAACTGCCCTCGTTTAATTCCCCCACCAGTCCAAACAGGCGTAGTGGCTGGTTTTTTAAACTTAGGCAGCCAAGGCACAATAACAATGTTTTTTTCCTGGGAAACATCAAGCATGAAACATGTTTTACCTGACTCAGGCTGTGCGCCACGAAAGGTCCAAACACCACCACGCCGTTGCGGCGGGGTGACCTCAGCCAAAACCCGCCAACCTGCTTTTTCCAAAACAGTTTGAAACTGCGCTGGTGTCCAAGTGTGAGGCACCATTTTTGCGACCCAGCGTCTTCTTTGCATCTGTTCTGCTTCATTGGTAGATCTACAACCAAGCAAACCTAGGTTACTATTCCCACCACGTCTGAGTGCCAGACCAACTTGTTTTTCCCGCGCTTGTTTTCGGGCATCCCGTAAATACTCTGCAGGATTTTTGTTTGTGTTGGGAATCCACAAAATATTCGAAGGTTCGGGCTGGCCAGGAAGGTTTACTGGCTGAAAGAAACCAGCTTTCCATCCCGACTTCGTCATGGGGTTTTCACTAACAGAATCAGGCAACTTGCAAAACCCTATGACCGCTTCTTCTTTTGTGGCAGGATTGTGATGCCATCCATATGCCCTAAAAGTGACTCCAACCGGAAGGATGGAGGACAACAGCTTGACCGGCGTTTTACACGCCAGGTTCCAATCTTCACCTGTGAGATAACACCTCGGAAAGACAACTCTAAAGGTTTTTAAATTGATGCTATTGAAAACACCTCCAACATCCTCAACTTTTTGAATGGTGGGACATTCCCCCCAGTCAGGAAAAAAATGGGCCAGGGGTGTGCACCAAACTTTTGTCCAGTGTCCTTGCTGAGTTTTGACCCACTTTTCTGTGAAGGCCTTAGTGCTTTCCGATTTATCCGGGAGTGCGTCACTGGCAATTAAGGCAACTTTGGCTTCAATCTTGTGTGATGCCGCGATTGCCTTCATATTTTCACAGTCTTGCCAAGTTGCGACTATCAAGTTTCCATCGGGAGTTTCACCTTGTTCCAATTTGTCCAAAGCTTTTTTTGGCGAGACCTGAGCTCCTGGCCACCACTGCTGGTGCACATGCAAGTGCTGACGAACAGGGGTGGGTGCTGTTTTTGGTTTCTGCCAAGTCACCTGTCTGTCCTTTGACTCTGGTTGAGTTCCGGGCGCAGACTGTTGATTGACAAGTTTCAACAGGCCTTGCCGCAGGTTGAAACCTTGGTCCACCTCAGCTTTCAGAATGAGTGCTCGCAGTTGAGCCAACAGGGTTTTATCACCATCTTCCTCAGTGTGTACAGTGTCAAAGGTCACTCTTCGAGGGGAACTGGGGGTGTTTTGGAAATTGTCACTGCGACCAAACTCACCACCGGCCCCTTTTCCTTTCCCTCTTTTGCGAGGTTTTCCACCCTTTGCAACTTGCACCCAGGTGTCCTGAGCTGGGCTTTCTGAGGGATTATCACAAGTTAGGAGGAGTTGTCGTAACCCTTCCAACAGTTGTTTGTCATTGCGCTTACGCGCCGTTGCGGCAGAACCTCCAGCTCCACCGTGAAAATTCCTAAATGGCACATTTTGTGCAATCCCTGGCAAATTTACCGGAACCGCACCAAAAACACCACCCCTGTGTTGCCGAGGCCAAGGTCGCCTCATTATTCCGACCCGACGGGCCAGTGGGAGATACTTACAAAGCCTAAGACCATCCAAAACCCAAGGAAAAATCTTATCTCTTTTACAGGGGGAAAACTTCCTAAAAACATGCGTGCAGCTTTCACATCTGCCTTTTTTGTTTCGTTTCTTTTTATTCTTGACCAATCTGTGTTCAAAAGCCCCTCCTAAGAACAAAGAAAGAACAAGAGAGAAACTACCCACAAAGCTCAAAACGAGCCAAAACCAAAGAGAGTTGGGTTTGAGAGAACTAAAACCGAGGATCAGGTCATCCCCACAGTCCCTGCCAAGTTCCTGCATTCCCAGGCTCTCGTTGCACCACAAAGCAGCGCTACCACCGCGCATGCAAGACTGTGGTGCCGGCAACAGCGCCATTGCAGCGCCCCCGTAGCCCGTAGGGCTAGTGTTTAATGCAAACCAAGACACGTTTGACAAGTCCGTCGTGGAGACAGGAGCAGAAGCAGAAGCAGCAGGCAAGAAGCAAAGCCCGAGCAACAGCGGCCACCAACCCCCAGCGGCCCGCAGCTTCCCACCCCGACGGATTCTGTGATCCTTAGTGACCTTAGGTGCATCTTGTGGGACCAAACGAGTGGGCTCCAATGCCTCTTGTGCACTGTCACATCTTTTTTTTCTTTTTTTTGTTCTTTTTTAGCTTCCCTTTTTTTTTGTCTTTTTGTTTTTTTGAACTTGTTCTTTTTTCATTTTTGTTTTTTTTGTTTTTATTTGTTTTTGTTTTTTTCCATACTTCCCATGAATTAAGACTCCTTTTGCATCCGAGGTAACTCTCGGGCCCGCCGTCACCACGTAGGAGGTAGAGTCAGAACGGCGCTTCACCACATGGAGGACCATTATACACACTTGCACCGTTCTGAACTAGGTGACCAAATCTTTTTGCCTGTCGAGAACTTGAACCAAAATATCTATGGCCATGTGGACTGCTAAAAGAAAACCATCGTGATGCATCTATACTTCGCTAAACTCCACGCAAAGTTAGATATTATTCAAGTTGCACAAAATTGAGACAGAAGTAAAAGTTTCGTTTTACAGAGCAGACTGAGCGCGTCACCTTGGAGTGGAGATGCAGAGCCCTTCCTATCAGGCGGTATCAATAGGCCTCAAATCTGTGATACCAAGTGCTCACCATCAACGTTCATTCCCACACAAAAGCCTTCTAAAAAAGATTACTTCGTTGTTTCCGTGCTTCGTTTCGGTTTGTTTTTTTTTCGTTCATCACAAAACAATTCGACAACACAACAACACACGACAACGACAACCGAGGCCCCCGGCAAGAAGTAGCAGCCCCGAACCTGAAGAAAGCAGTTGCAACACAGAAAGCCTCAAAGCTGTGCAGCCGACACTGTCGCAAAGAAAAAACATTCAATAGATGATGGAAACACCGTAGTACAAGAGCTAAACTTGAAACACAAAAAGTTGTGGTAAATTTGTTGCACTTGCGCTCGTGAACCTCTTTTTTTCAGAGATCCGTGGCCAAGATATCACCAACTTCGAAGATGGGGATCTCCAAGGGACGCAGGCAGCGACCTTGACGGGGCACACGAAACAAAGACACGCACCCCTGGCGCTATGTTGTCCGTCTCTAAAAGGCTACTCCCAGTGACGCATGAACCTCGGACCAACCAAGCGGAACTGTGCTTCGGTGGCATTTTCAGCTACAGCCCCAGCTTTTTTTTCTCCATTTGCAACCTCCGCGCGCCGGCGCTTGCCTGTTGTAGGCAAATCCCTCCGCCGCGAGCGTTCGGGCTGGCAACGCTGTAGGCCCGTGTGTCCAACACTAAGCACCACTCTGGCAAAAGTTTCTGTCAGGAAACCGCAAAAAATCTATGACAACATGTTTCAACTTCAATGCAGAAGGCCAAGACTTGTGTCTCAACGCATCTCTACTACACACATGCTGCTTTATTGGAGACCCTCTACAAAAAAAACTCATGGACACAACGTGGCACCCAAACACGCAAGGTCACGGACTGTCGGTGGCTGCAGTGCAAGGATCCGACTCACTGGCCTGGTCTCCGCCTGGCAACAGCGGCGCTGCTGCAGGCCTCTTGCGCGTTGGGCGCCCGGGCAAAGGCACTTCCTCGAGGTCACAGTTCTTGGCGGCAGCCTCGTAGTCGGCGACATCCGGCGACACCTCGCCGATCCTCGCCAGTGCCGCGTGGAATACGGTCTCATCCTTCAGCCAGAAAACCTGCGTTCGGCCGACAACGGGCTTGGCATCACTCGACCCGACCTCCAAAACAACCCGCGCAACTTGCCACCCAGGAACTGCCAGGCGACGAATGAGGCCAGTGCTTCCACCGATGCTGTCCAGCTCCTTCTCCAAAGCGGACGGGTCACAGAAGATGCAGTGCTGCCGCCCGTGACGGGGCTGCACCGCCTCACCAATGTTGGAAATCGAGAAACAACATGGCCGCCCGGGGACGCCTGCGCAGCGCCGTGGCATGTCCGTGCTGTCTCCCGGCGCAGTGGCTTTACCTTTCACTCTCTGTACTTAAGTCCAAACAGCTGCGTGGAAAAAGGCTTTGGGCAGTACATGCCTCGTTTTTTCAACGCCACAAAACAAACGATGTGAATGCAAGACCTTGCGACGTCTTCCTGTCAAACTGAGAATCAATCCATCAAGGCTGTCACAAACAATGCTAGCAAGTTGACCGATGCAAATTTTGTTCGTGTTACTGACGAAGTTCAATCAATCAATGTTGTCAGAAAAACGGTTCTATCGGCCCAACACTGTAAACCTCCTTTGATGCTCCGAGCCTCGTCGGTCCACGATGTAGTACCTAGCAAGCGACAAGGAAGGACATGGGAACCCAAAGCAACAGACATCGACTATGCAGTTATAGACAACCCCCGCAACCAAAGCAAAAATCTAGACAGAACATCGTGCGTCCACGTCTTTGCACAAGCTGTCTGGATAGGGTCTTCCAGAAACCGGTGCAATATTCAAATTAGCACAGCGTCTGCAGAGCACCAAGATCTGCAACCAGCGTCCATATGACGAAGATGTCCACGATGGAGTACCTGGCAAGCGACAAGGAAAGACATAGCGACCCAAAGCAACAGACCTGCCACATACCTGGTAAAAGATGCACAGAACCTGCTCCAATCAAAAAGGTTCACGCAATCAAGGTTGTCACAAACAATTCTACCAAGTTGAATAATGCAAATCTTGTTCGTGTCATCAAAAGTTCAATCAATCAAGGTCGTCAGCGACGATTCTATAGGCCCAAGTCATAGACACTTGTGAAACCACACAAAGGATGCGTCTGCCAAGCTTTCTCGTCACTCTTTCCACACCACCCCTGGGGTAAGTGACAGGGCGCGTTACCTGCATTTATAGACCCGGTTCCCCCGGAGGCCTATCCGCGGTATTGCCTGGCTGGCTCGTGTCCAATCCATTGGAGACCACTCTACAAACAAAACAAAGTTTATTTTCTTGCGCCACGGAAAAAAAACCTCTGTGACATTCCCGTATGCTACTTGGTGAATCGGAATCCTGACAATGGTTCATTAGAATCCAAAATAACAGGGTGGTGTGATCCGTTAAATTCCCTCAACATCGTCTGTGTTCATCTCTGACTTGCCAGCCTTGTGGCGTGGTCCTCTGGGTGTCCCAACCGAATTGAAAGCTACGATCCATGGTTTCATCTGCAGCATCAGGACGCATCTCCTGGAAACAAATGCGGTTCTGAAGGGAAGTTTGGTGAAACGTGAGGCCAACATGTGCACAACAGCTTGACAACAAACAGATACACATCTTTGCAGCCCGAGGCCGCCCCTTTTCCAACCTTTCCCTCTGCTTGTCACCTGTCCGTGCTTCCACTGCCAATCGGTGCAGTTCAGTAGCCAAAAAGTCTACAACGACTGGTGCGTCAAAAAACCACCCCTCAAGGTTCACTCACGGTCAAGCCGTCACTCAGACGACCTCCACGCTTTGTCCATGCATGCCACGGGGTCTATGTGTGTTCCAGCCCAACGTGTTGCCGACGCATGCGGCGCCCCGAGCTTGGCGAACCTGCGGAGGTCTCCTCGCTGCCCGTCTCCGACTCCTCCAAGAAGATGACCGTTTGCTCGACAAGTTCGACATGAAAGCCATGCAGCAGAAAGCGGAGTGTGGAAGTGGTCACCTCCACGCACACATCTTCCGTCAGCTGTCTGCGAGTCAGGATGCCCCCTTGGAAGCCGCGGCGATGCCCCATCCGGCAAGGCCGATGGAAGGCCACAAAAAGGCAAAAGGATGCCCCCTTCGAAAGGAAACGGACGCCCCCTCTGGCAGGACCAAACGGCCAATGAAGCTTCCAGAGGCAAAAACGGCCAAAATGGAGCTGCCATGGACAGAAACGGCCAAAAGGAAGCGTCACAAGAAGAAATGAAGCTTCCCCGCGGGGTTGGGGGGCGTGCAGCAAAGAAGTTCTGGGTTTAGGGTTTGAACATTTGACGTTCTGGGCGACAGCGCTCTGGAAGTCGTTCATCTTGCAAGGCGTTGAAGCAGCCCCAGCTTAACCTGGGCTGCACGTGGCGTGTGGTTGGTCGCTCGCTGAGCGCTCGGACGAGCCTCGGGCTCTCAAGTGTTGGTGGCGAGCCCTCGGCTAGACTTTAGGGTTTTAGGGTTTAGGTTTTCTCCCGTTGCTGATTGAAAGATAGAAGCTTGGGAATGAACGTGAAAATTATTGAACTAGTAAGCAGCAAATACATCGTGCAGCACCTATCCCAAAGTTTTTGAGGTTCTATTTGCAGTGCCGGTAGAACTTCTATCTATATAGATAGTGAAATGTAGCACTGACTTAAGCAAGAAACGTTGTTTCAGATGTCATGAATTTGGGCACATTAGTACTAACTGTCGGAGTGATGCTAAGAAGGGTACAGCTAAGCCTAGTGATGGTAGGGATCAGTCTAGGAAGTTTGACGGTAAGAGTTCTTCCTCCAAGGGTGGTGAAACCAAGAGTAAGGGGGGTAAGAAGGGCAAAATGTTTGCTGTTTTCGATCATGACACACAAATTTGGTGGTACACTGAGGCATCAAAACCAATAAACTCCAGTTGGGATCCTTGCAAAGCACAGACAAAACGGCTAAATTAGCTGCCTGGAAAGCGAAGGTCAACGACCCCACCTTCAAAGGTCTGGGTAGATGGATTTGAGCTCGTGAGAACTCCATTCAAGCTTTTACCCTGCAACACCAGAGGAACAAACAGAACACAGAACTGAGGTTGCGCAACAGTTTGGTGACTTCTGGAAACAGGCCTGCTCCGATAATGAAGTCACAACAATCAAGCTGCAAATTTTTTGGATCAGGACTTTTTGGCTTGAGGGCCTAATCCTCTTGAACATGATTGGCAGGACCTGTCGCTCAAAGACTTGCAGGCCTCGGTTCGTAATGCAGGGGGCGCGGCTGTGCCGGACCACTGGAGCTCAAAAGAAATTAAGCGCTTGTACCGGTTCCCGCCATTTACTTGTTCCATTCAATCGCCCGCAATTGGACTTCCTCGCGCTGTATCACTCAGCAGCTTAAGGAGGTCAGACAAGTGGCTATTCCTAAAAAGCACAAAATCAAAGATGCAACAATGTGAGAATATTGTAGCATTTGGTGATGCGTGTCCGCCAGTGCTTTTGTTAAAGCCAAGGGAACTCAGGATTGGTGTGCCAAATGCATCCTCCCGTCAATTTCGATAGGCAAAGGCGCCAAAAGACCAGAGGAAAAGGCTTCCAACCTGCAGGAAGCATATACGCCAGGAGGCTTTGCCGCTTCTGAAGCTAGGTGAAGGTTTTGAGTTACATCTGCAGCCACCGACGCCTCAAACAAAAGGGGCTGCGTGACCTGCTGGCACGGCAGCGAGCTGCAGCAGTGCGAGTACCTGCGCCAGTGCAGCAAGCTGAACCAGAAAAAGAACCTGAGCCCGAGGTGCCGCACCCGGAGCCAGACGCAGAACCCGAACCAGAAGGACAACGCCGGGGCGAGCGCTCGCGGAGACTTCAGAGACCGAACCTCAACCAACAAGAGGAGGCAGAGTTTCCTAATGCAACCCAAAAACGAAACCCCAAACATCCCAAAATCCCAACCAAGCTCACTTTCCCTTGCCAGGTGCATCCAGTGAGCGGGCGGCCCGCTTGAGTTTTTAAAAAGCCGGAAAAAATAATAAAATAGAAAAATAAGTTTAGATACGAAAAAGAGGAACAACTCAGCAAGAACCACGGTGGACATTCGTGTCAACGACAACATGGAGCGATCCCAGAAGGAGTGGGACCTGCTGAGAGCCAAGCAAGAGCGGCCCGCCTTGTGGCTGCTGGCCCAGCACCTGCGCCGGCACAGCCGCCGCTGGAAAAGCAACCTGAGAGGCACGAGCGTAGCCGGTCGCCTTGCCGAAGCTGAGCGGCGACTGCATCCTTTTTCCTGAGAAGTCCCTTGGCTAAATAAGATGTAGAGGTGTAACGTAGCCCTCCTAAAAAAGCCGTTTCTCACGGGACCACATGTCCGATGAACTCGTTCCTGACTTTCTCTTGGGCCCCGGGGGCTGGCGAGAACCAAGACAAGGGAGGACGGATCGAGGGAGGACGTGTGTTAACGAAACCTGTCACTAGGCCGCAGAGGCTCAAAGAATGGCCCACAAATCAAAATGAAGGCCCAAGGCCTTTTTTGCCTTGCATCTCAGGAACAAGCAGCCAAGACAAAATCGGCAAGGGGCCCATCCAGCTGTTTGTAACAAAGAACACGCTTCTTCAGGTGCTGTTTGCGGTATCGGGCCCTCACTTAGTTTAGGTTTTAGAGTTTTAGGGTTTAGCTTGAGTTCCGGGCAAACCCCAGGAATTTGCCATATATATATATATATTTTTTTTTGTATTTATATGTATATTTTTATTTATATTTGTATTTATATTTATATGTATATTTCTATTTCTATTTCTATTTATATATTTATATTTATATTTGTTTTTCTATTTCTATTTCTATTTCTATTTATATTTCTATTTATATATATCTATATATTTGTATTTTTTGTATATATGCTTACTGCCCCCCCCCAAGGCCCTTTATGTCGACACAAGTTTGGGGGGAACTATCACAATATGGTAACAAGACTGGCATTAATATCGCTACCTTTTGATGAAAAAATAGGCCAAGCGTCGTAAGATCATTGAACCCTAAGATTACTGGCATTCCGGAAAAAAAGAACGCAAATTATGCATACTAAGAGCTTCGGTTGGAATTTTGATATTTATATTGTTTGAATTATTTGCTTGCACCTTTGTAATGTTAATATAATCTTGTTTTTCTTTCATTGGTTTGTTGATCTCCATTTAAGTAAGTCGTTGTTCCACTACTTTTGTCTTTCATTATATCTTTTGGCGTTCTAACAACCAATATTTGTCCTCCTTCAGATCCTGCTTTTGATTGAATGTTAATTAAATAAGCTGCTGTTATTGTGGTATTTAAATTGCGTTTTACTATAAGTAGTATATTTTTCGATAAATTAAGGCATTGATTATTTTTGATTATTTCTTTGATGAAGTCTAATAAAATGTTTTTTTTTAATACAAACATAACTCCTTGTAAGCCTGATCTAATTTGAGGTGCAAATCTAATTATTTGGCGTTCTCCTCCAGATAAAGTTTTTTATTTTTTAGATAAACTTAAGTAGTCTAGCCCTACATGATCTAAAAAAAATTGTAGAAAGCGTCACCTCAGGTTTTGTGTGTCAGATCCCACCTGATCCCTCCACACCAGGTTGGGCAGACGGGGCGAAGACAGGCGCTGTTGAGTAACGGGAGTGAGGGGAAATGTTGAGGCCACGAGTGTTGAAAGATGTAACTGTATCGTTGGACCTCCACGGCTTCCCTAGGATTTTGGAAGCATTTTGTAAAGCGAAAATGGTCCAGGCATGTTAAAAAACCACCTGTGATACTGAGAAACAAGGCAATGAAGATGAACTAAGCGCGGAGGAAAAGAAGAAGCTGAAGCACAAGAAAAAGAGAGAGGCTCATTTGGATTATCGGTGACAAGGGAGACCAATCCTTACAAGGAGACTTTCTAGGTATCAGAAATGGTACCCAGAACAAATACCACCTGCAGGTACCTCAACCCACTTGTGAATGTGCCAGGCACAAAAGCAAGAGCAGAAAGCCACGTGCCTTTGTCGCACTGGTTCCAACCGGCTGGGCTGGATGATTGCTGACTGCTGGTGAGGAAATTTCAGATGATTCATGGCACCTTATGACATTTGTTGAGGACTGGAGGAACTACGGGGACGGCGGCCAGCGGAAAACCCAAGAAGGTGGACGATGATCCTGACGGCGAGAAGCTCTTGTGGGGAGCCCCAGACACACAAAATGTTGTTTGGAATTTGGGTTTCTTTGTTATATCGTTCTTTTGGACCACTGAGACTGGCTTCGGCAAGATGGGATCCGAGGCAACAAGACTTTATGGAGCAGGCCAGCAAGATTGTTCGGATCTCTGAGAGATTGGAGGGGTCGAAGGATGTGAAGGGAAGAAATGGGAAAGAAATGGGAAGAAAAGGATTTCACAAAAAAGGATCTGCCTTTGTCCAAGGTTCGTACCATGGTCACGTACAGCGGCCTGGATTCTGCCACCCACGTCACGGAAGCCCAAGGGTTGGACAGGTGATGTGTGGATCAACGGGGGACAAAATGCAGGAAGGTTCCGTTGTGCAACTGGTGGAGCCTTGAGGATTTTGGTCAAATTCTTCGAAGCAGATCCCGTGAGAGGATTCGTTGCAGATCTCACGGAAGCGAATGTTAATTTTAAATGTTGAAAGTGAAAGTGGCTTCATGTGGCTTCCGCAGGCGAAGAGACATCAGTAATCTTGGTGACATATACGTTATATGAGTATATACGAGTCATATGAGTGATGTGTAAAGTCGTCACATCTCACCGAACAGTCTTTTGGAGTCCAGCCATCTTCAGCTTCACCCAACCCAGTCCGATCGAGCTACCGTTAGGTCATGACCTACGAAGTCTTTAGCCGTCAGAAGAAGATACTTCATTGCCTGCAGGTTGGTTGACCCGGAACGCTGTTGAGACCCTTCAAAGGCGACATGGTACTTCAGTGGATTCTGCGATTGGTAGTACAATACATGACACATACATCATGTCACTGTATTCTGTGGCCTTTGTGGTTGAGATCTGTAGCCATCCATACACGGTTGTACACCCCTTGTAAGTAAGGAACCATTGGGGATGAAATGACTAGCCATATGAAGAGTCTACATCATGTTTCCAGTCTCTAGGATTAACTTTGAAGTGTCACGGGTACCTGGAAAAAGACCAAAAGGGCTGTTCTCACCATAAAAAAGCATGACTTTCGAAGTTGCTGCATGGCCCAAGGCTTTGAGACAGTTGTGGGAGTTGGGTGGCAAGGACAAGCTCTACTACAAGTTGGTGGCTCCGTCCCTTGCCGACAAAACATTTCAATCTGATAGTTTGCTTGGCTCGCTGCTGTTGCTTATGTTCGGTGGCCTATTCTGACAAGAAAGGATGGTTGTTAGCTGTTTCCATCAATTTTGTTGGGCCTCCTAGTATCATTTAGAAACGAAGGGACCAGGAGCCTCTGTGAATTATATTGAGTTCTCTTTTAAATGGCCGTTAAGCCTTCTCGTTGCTTGCCCAGTGTCAGGTTGACGCACTTCTGCTTCGTCATGGACTTGGAGTTGGGGACCCCAGGAGGAAATGATAAAGAGGATGGTCGAGGATACATCTTAGACAATTTCTTGCAATCAATACGGATGGCTCACCTTGGAAGTTGCAACGGTATCTTAGGAATACGAAATGACTGGGCACCACATCCATGCTGTGTGATCGCCACAGCAGATCAATGGGACCATTTGCCGTTTGCAAGTCTCCTTAGACTAGGCCCTATAAACGATCATGGAAGTGCAAAATGGGTCCTTCCAATACTAATTTCATGACAAAGGATGGAACCTGATATGAAAATGACGGTTTTGTACCAAAAATCTACCTGCAGTCCATTTCACGGGTTCCACGCGGTGGTTGGCCGGCAAAAACACGGGTTGGTCGTCACCCAATCTCAACATCAGGCAGGATGTGCCGGAACGGATCTGCAAAGAAGTGGTTTGGGAGACCCAGACATGTGAAAGTGGGTTTTGGGCCGGGATTTCAC
>OMLO01001169.1_pt1 | contig 19644 bp, 15 predicted proteins | sample 1674811 | NCBI WGS metagenome assembly OMLO01 (sample SAMN06265003, study PRJEB25207) | coral metagenome | isolation source: Coral host | place: Mexico:La Bocana,Puerto Morelos, Mexico | collected 2008-11-13 | reverse complement strand
ATATTTTTACCGTTAGAAGCGTTCGACAAAGAGGCAAGTATCGCCGATACAAGCAGATAGTTGATTAGTTCATGAATACGAAATTCCATTTTCATCTGTTGCCGATGCAAACCAAGCTAATAGGAACTCTGAAAATTAAGAACAGTGCGTGTCAAGCAGGTACTCGATTTCGTGGCAGTTGATAAGAATCTTATTGGGCAACTGTCTGATAGGTCATACAGAACATATGTGTAATGGTTACCTAAAATGTTCAATTGTAGCTAATTATTTTCTGACAGTCAGCGATCAGAAGTGCGACATGCGTGCAGTGTGGCATAATTCATTTCTCGAAAAGGCTTGGCATAATTTATTTTGTCTTTTAATTAATAAAATCTCAAAAAGCTTAGGAAAAAATGGTCGGGAAAGATGTTTGAAATCTAGACAGTTCAGGGACTTGCCTAGGTTTCGAAATTCGTTGTAGACAGAATTTAATTTCAATTGGTAATTTCTTAAAATCATGTAAACTTGTGACTGATTGAATTAAAAAAGCATACGCCAAAACTTTAACATTGGTTGTACACTGTAACAATTTAAGGTCACAGATTGAATGAGACAAACGCAAGTGGCGTTGTCCACTCTTTTTTTTCTCGGTCTCTATTATCTGCCCTAAAGTACCTGTTGTAAAAAGAAAACATTTGCTGATAGGATGCCGTTTAATGGAAAGATGTAGCCGCCCCCACATCTATACCTCTCGGCCACCTGCCGTCTTTTTAAGCACTTGAGAGAACGTACGTGATCTCAGATCGTCAATTTAAAGTGGCCCTAAACAACCCCTCAATCAATCAATCAATCAATCAATCAATCAATCAATCAATCAACACTATATTAAGACATGTTCAGTGCCTAAGAGCTAAGTGAGCTCAGTTGAGATACGAACGTGAATGCAAAAAAACTTAAATAATAAAAAAATGACATTTTAAGACTATACAGTCTACCAGGTCTAATCTCGACTCGCTTATCACAGTCCTTGGTAGAGTGGTATCATTTGCCCATTAACCACAGCGCGCTAAAACTTAAACAATCCTCATAAAAACATATCAAAAAATTGTAATATCTTGAGGCCTATTATATGGCATTTCGCTAGTACTAGGACAAAAATTGCAAAAAATATGGCTGCTCTTGTATTGGCTGTGTGATGTTCGCATGGTTTTCTGGTAAAATATTCTACGTTCTTGACTGGAAATATGAAAACGGGTTTTTCCGCTCTAAAATGTGAAAAGGAGGAAACGCGCTTTAAGGGGCCTAACTCAGTTGCTGGAAACCTGTGCGCTGGACTCAGTGAAATGAACTCGACTCCGGAATTAGCTCGAAGTATTTCGCTTGCTCAGCCTTCGGTTCGACAAATAATAGAGAAATCTCGATGGTATCCGCACTTCGGCCCAGTTTGAGTTAAAATCATTGGTTAGCAGCCGCACATTTGAGGTTCTTATCTGGCGAGTTTTCAATGTTTTTCGCGGAAATCAGGAGAAAACGTTGCTCGATAATCATGCAAAAAAAGTGTCGGGGAATTTATAGTTTTTGCTTCTCTCAAAAATTTATGACTATTTTAAAACGCATGTTTTATCAACTCTCAGAGTTTAACTGTGTGCTAAAAAAAGACAATAAATGGTTTTCCCGCCATCATTTTTTAAAGAAAAGTGTCCAGAAGACGAAATGATGTTCATCGGATCCTCCCGCTCAAATCCGATCAGAAACAAGTTTGATGATTAGTGAACCTCTGTAGTTTGGGAAAAACCTAAAATTTGTTTTAATTTAATGAATACACCTCCGAACTCGTAAACTTTTAGAAGATATATACTTTACTGGGGTTTTCGTCAAAATTCGATCGTACCACTGGCGCGGCGCCAACGAATTGTGGTCATTTGGTGTATACTTATCCTTAACTAATGGCAGACGTTTTCGTCTTGAAGCTGCCAATAGATTTCAGTAATCTTTCTCAAATAGCTCTCATTTTCTTTATAAAGTTAATTGTGAATTCATGTGTCTTTTGCAGAGTTTTCCAAACTCAAAGACAATGGCCTACACTAAATCATTTGTGTCACAGATTCCGAGCAAGCACCCGGAAACCTCTGCTTTTTAATGTTAATTAATTAGTCACGAAGAGAAATTAGAGAAAAGACGCACAATGCTTTCTGCACTTATTGTGGATATATTTCGTTATTGTTTTTATTTTGTGGTTAATAATGCTTCATCAAGCTTACGAACAACAAGTAGCACGTTAAAGAGCCCAGTACTGGATTCGTGTTATATTTACACTGGAGCTGATAATCTATGGTTTTGTATTTTTTTTTGTATTTTTTTTGTTGTTGTTGTCACGTTGTTATGTTATGCGTGACTGCGCACATGGGCGGAGGCGGACTCTGATAAACTTTGGATCCGCCGGGTCTTGGCCTTTTCGACCAGATACTTTGACATTTATAGCAACTACTTACAAGAGCAAGTATTTTACTAAATTTCTTGACTGTCTGCATAGGGGTATCACAGTTTCCAATAGATCCTTTTTTATCTTAAATCTGAGCTGCCACATAAAGAGAGCCGCTCCATTTTTGAACTAACAGTGGAAATTTAAAAATTACTGCATCTCAAATCGCAGCTATCAGTATGAGTATGAAAATTTTTACCAAGGCAAAGGTTAGTAGCAGACCTCACACCTCTGCTGTCAGTTAGGGCGTACCATTTCTCAACTGAACATTGAAATTTTCAGTTACACCCCATCCAGGTCCTCTTTTATTCTGGAAAGGTACACAAAATAGGTGCAGCATTTACGCATAAACACTTAATTACCTCAAGATCATAGGAAACAACTTTTCAATAAACAGCTACTTCCTCAAAACGGAGGAAACGTTGGAAACAATGAAAAACAATGGAAATGTTGCCAGAGTTTTGCCTGTTATTTCACTTCACCCAAGAAGTTGTACAATAAAACTAGCAACAATTTTTGTGAGCTGAAGTATTCTGAACCATTAAGTTCAAAATTACATTTTTGTCGATATGAAACAAAATTCAGTCGGTGTTTACAGGCTAACCGAGTGCTTAAGGTTCAATGTATATTTATACATTTAATGGAAAAGGAATCATACAAAACAAAAAGAAAAGAAGAAAAAAAATTATTTTCTTTCTACCGCACTACTTCTAGAACACAACCGTAACAAAATTACATTTTCTCCAGCTGAAATCATCTTATAAATTTAGAGCCTGGGGAAAACAAAGTAAACAAACAAGGTCACCGGCATTGAAACAGCAAATGTATGCTGTAGTAATACAGCATAAGGGCAAATAACAAAATTAACAAAATTTTACCGCTTTTTGAGATTTGTGTTAGTTTTATTTATACATCTTGGTGTTTAAGCGTAGTGTTCAGCACTGTAGCAAAATTTCAATTAAAAACTTTTAAAAAAGAACAAGCCTTATTTTTCTTTAGCTCTACTCTACATCAACTAATGTTATCCAAGCGTCTCAGCAGGATGTTCCGCACCCTGGTACAGACTCACTTCACCTAAAGATAACTCAGCTGATATGAAACACCTCCACTTCATCCGGTGTGAAGCTGTTAGACCCACCCAGGACTGTTGATCTGTCTTTTATTCCACTTGGAAAAGAGTAGTCGTCGTATTTATTAAGGGCGTGGGAATATGTCGCACTGCCTCCACTTGAATTTATGTAGATATCGTGCCCTTGACCAAAAGAAGGACCATGACTGGAGTGGCAAAAAATTGCGCAGGCTGGCTTTGCTACCATGCTTTTAAATGGACCAAGCCCTTCTTTGTTATGAAGAGAAAATATGAAAGCATTTGACGTTGAACTGCAACGACTGCTCGAATCTGGAAAGCAGGAAAGTATACGTAACCAAGTATCACTTGCATCAAAACATATTTCTAAACGGTTTGATAGGTTTCCGGCATGAAATTTCACACACAAGCAAATCTGACACAAATTTTTAAATCTGGTCTGTGAAATTTGCTCACCGAAAAAGAGTAAGATTATAAATAAGGAGACGATATGAAGTAACGAAGATAACTAAACTGAACAAGTAAATCCAACCTTTTTTTCACACTAACATGGATCTAGCTATCCATGTAAAGTCAAAACTGAACGTTTGCTAAGGCACATTCAATTACCTGTCTGCAAGCCTTTATTTTCATTTTACTGATGATTTCACTGTCGTTCTTGTTTTTGTTGATAATATAGTAAAATGTAGAGATGTTTTCGATGATATATATGATGCTAAATACTTTTCTTCCAATCTTGTTTTAACAGAAAACTTAAAAGTTTTCTCAGTGTCGTTTGTTGTTGGTGCTGGTGACGAGGATCGTGTTGTTGTTCACTGGTGGTGGTGTGTTGTTGATGGTAGTGGTGGTTGTGTTGTTGGTTTTGGTGGTGTTTATGTTGATGAGGCTATATCGGTGTTGTTTTTGTTTTTGTTAAAGGTGATGGTGTGTTGTTGTTGTTCCTGTTGTGTTTGTTACTGTTGTTGGTCGTAGTGGTCGCGATGTGTTGTTGTTGTGGGTGATGGTGGTGATAATGTTGGTAGTGGTGTCGGGGACAAGGCTAGCAGTCCAAAGGAAAAGCATAGCAAAACCGTCTCCTTAATGGTGTTAAGCATGCACAAAACAAGACTGTGTGAATTTATTATTTACCCCAGGGAATGTCGGTGTATCCTCCAAACACGTATGGTCCATTTCGGATAATGGTGACCGTGTTAGATTTTCCATCACATCTGCTATGAAATGTGTTGGAATCCCGACCATGAGTGGAGGCGCGGTAGCACAGCTCCCGAGGACGATTATTTCCAACAGCAGGCGTGAGATATGTATTTAAAGTGCTCTGAATATCTGAAATTAAAACCAGTCCAGAAGTAAGTTTCATTTCCTACTATTACCATTTACAGACTATCATAAATCTCCTAGAATCGGATAATCAGATCAAACAAATGAAAACAAAAGGTTAAAAAAAGCTGTGATCAAAAATTCCTGGTCGGATTTGTTCTTGGAATAAGACGGGTTTCAAATCCAGGCTAATCGGTAATCCTTGAATATGGTGTACTGATGCTTCTGCTTTGTAAGCGTACTTAAGCTCTCACACCTCCTCTTGTTCTCGAGACTCGATTGGCTTTTCCTTTTTTAAACCTTTTGAATTTTATGCCTTTGTTTCTATTTTGCTTTTGGTCTGTTTTTGTTTGTGATTTTGTTTCTTCTCGTTGTTATGTCTTAAAAAAATAAATCCATCGTGCAGAAAGGCTACCTGTTTGACATTGATTCCCGACAAAATTGGATGGGCAGGCACAGGCATATTCATTAACTCTGTCAGTGCAGGTTCCTCCGTTCCGACAAGGATTGCTCAGACATTCGTTTATTTCTGTAGAAACAAAAAGATACTAAATTATAATTCTTTTGTCTGCCCCGCTTTAGTAATTAGCGACAGATACACTGCTCGAAGTTTGCACAGTTTTACGGGTTTTATTTACAGGTTTTAATTTTTTTTTGTTCTTAAAAGAACATGTAAATCGTAAGTTTACCCAGTGAGCTGAAAAAAGTTATCTATACTTTTAGCTATTAAACTAAGTCACTAGACTCTTTTCCACACGATTAGTTTCTCATTTCGTCTTTCAGGTATTCAGGCATGTTAAAGCATGGCTTTCAAGGAGAAGAACTAAAAATCCGAAATGTCGTAGGATTTGACTCGTTAAAATAACGTGTGAAAAAAGCGATGGCAAACTAATAAACAATAGTCTACATTTGCAGATGCTCGATCAAATAAGTTATTTTTGTGTTCGAACTTTTATAGCTGAATAAACTAAAGAAGATTGATATTTATATTTAGTAGAATTTCCACTAGTATACTAATGTAAATGCTGCAATCTGATTGGCTGAGCCACTCGTACACTATTAGCCATTAGAATGCAGTAGCTTTCCACGAAATGCGACGTTTTTACCGTTATTTCAAAGTTTTCTGAGAAGACTAAAAGAAGGACATGAAGGGATTCTTGACTTTAAAAAATTGAAATTTATTAATTATTGAAAAACCGGTGCGCGCGCAAAAGCAACTGGAAATTTATCAGGGACAATTCAATACCTGCTATTTTGTTAAAGAGTAAAGTTCAATAATGCGTCGAAAAATATTTGGATTTAAGTTTAATTTAATTTAAGAATTCTACTAAAACAATTAGATTATTCCCTCCCGACTTCTTTGAGGCCATAGTTGATTCGGCCTTCGGCCTCATCAGCTATCATCCCATAGAAATCTCCAGCTCATAATCTAATTGTTAAATATTGATATTTATAACACCGGCTGATTTAAATTTTAGTTCCTTTCCTTTCATAAGAGTAAAATCACAGAAAGGTCAGAAAAAGAATCGAAATGGATCTTGCTTTTTCTGTTACGGTATCGCGGAAACATCTAACCATGTTAAAAGTCATAAGAATTGTTACATCATTTGCTATACAACTATGTAAAAGTTGTATCCTTGTTTTAATATACTAACCTGTTTCACACCGTGTTCCTTCATATCCTGGTTTGCAGGAGCAGCTGTATCTGTTCACATGATCGTAGCAGGTAGCCCCGTTCAGACACGGATTACTAGCGCACTCGTTAATATCTAATTCAAATAATATTATTATATAAACAGGGTTTTTTTTTACAAGAGATACAAATTAAATCATTAAATTATTAAATCATTCGTGAAGCTCAAATATATGACCTTTTATTCTAATTTTTGGTTGAAGTTTTCTTTTATAACTGTTATTCAAATGCACAGTTTTTGTTCGGGTTGCTTGAATATTCTCAGTGAAATCAGCAATTATGTGGAACGACCCATCAATTCTTTATAATATCTTTTCCATAGAGTCTGTATAATTAAACAAATCATTTGCGTAGCTTGAATGTTAGACGGCTATGAACGTTCAGATACACTGACATTACTGGACACAACGCATGCAACTTCTCGAAAGAATTTCAGGCATTTGGACACTAACCTGTTTGACACCGTGTTCCGCTGAAACCCGGTACACAGCTACACGTGAACCGATTCACTTGGTCGGTGCAAGTTCCACCGTTCAGACATGGGTTACTAGCACACTCATCGATATCTGATTCGAAATGAAAACAATAATAACACGTTCAATGTCCTTACAGAACACGTAAACAAGTTCAGCTTTGTTTTTTGTCTTTTCTGTTTTTCTTTTTTCCTTTTGTGAACGGTTCCGTTTGGATGACTTCTCAACCAGATCGAGCTGGACTCAACCCAGGCCTGGTACCTTTGCCCATTACATACAGAACGCTACCTGTTTCACAATATTTCCCTGTGAATCCCTTGACACATACACACCCATAACTGTTCTTCTCGTAATGGGCAGCACACGTTGCACCGTTCTGACAAGGCCAGCTGATGCACGGAGACTGAAAAAAAAGAAAAGGACCATCTGATAGCAAAGAAGTTGCACGATGAATTAACAATTTAATAGAACTATTCCCCTAATATGCATTACAAGTATAATTACATGACGCAGGTGATTATAGAAATTCTCGCGATCTCATTGGCCGAGGATGACGTCATATTTCACTATAATCACCTCCAGCGAGCTTCTCATGATAAACATTGAGAGTTCAATTGGTGTTTTTTTTCGTTGTCGTTGTTGTTAAGTGATGGTGGTGTGTTATTGTTGTTGTTGTTGTTGATGCATGGCGACTGAAAAGGAAAGGACTACCCGATACCAAAGGCGTTTCACAACGAACTTATAATTTCTAATAACTATTCCTTAGTAAAATTACTCAGGTGACCATACATGTAGCTGTTCATCATAAACAATGAGAGCTCAATTAGTGTTTTTGTGTCGTTCTTTTACTTCTTAACTATAATTTCTCCCTTTTATTGAAGCATTCGCCAGGTTGAGAATTTGTTTATTTCGCTACGTGCTTTCTCGGAATCTAACAAATTTGTCATTTTCGTTCAGTTCTTAGACTACTTTTGTTACGATAGTCTCCGTGAGCCATTTTACTACTGACATTGAAATAGCTCGATTACATTGCATTTGTCTGAGTCACAGGAGATGTTTATTTTGGGTCAAATTTGTCGAAATTCCGGAGCAAAAACTTAAAACCCAGCTTAATGTCATCAAACCGTGCTCTGTTCTCTGATTAAAAATGCTGTTTCCGCCAATCAGAGTGCGCGTTATATTGATACTAAAACAATTATTCGCCTCAGGCTCTTGAATATTGTTTAACATTCACTAGCTTAGATAATATATTGCTAATTATTTGCATGGCTAGTGGCAATCATACAGTTTTTAGACACTTGTTTTCTTTGGTTTAAAGACAATGTCTTTCAATTTTACAGTAACCTACGGAAGGAAGCGATAAAGGAAAACCCACTTACATTCTTCACTGTGTAGATTACGAACTCACAACGTGGCCAGCTCCTAGTTGACTTGATCTCTCAGTTGGTAGAGCACTGCAGTGGTATCGCAGAGGTCATGGGTTCGAATCCCGTTCATTGAAAAGCCTGACTCTTTTTTAGGGTTAAATTTCACTTACGTTTTGTGCATAACTGCGATGATCAATCATGTCTTCATTTGAATACCTTTATTGAAATCTGCTCAAACTTCAATGCAAACCCGCAACTAAGAACCTACACTTTTAGGAGTTAGCCTAAACAGGTTCTTATATAAATGGTAGTACAGTCTGACCTCTATTAAGCGGCCACTTATTAAGCGGCCACCCTACATTAAGCGGCGACTTTCCAAAGTCGCGATTCCTTTGTCAGTAAACTGCTTTATTATATGGAGAAGAGTGTTTTACTGGGAACTAAACCACTCGTAGATTCCATACGCCACTTCATCCGGGACCCGAGTGACGTATTTTCCCTATTTCACCTTTGTGAGTGTCGTAGCGTTCAATGTCGTCACGATTTCCGCCTTTTACTTTTGTTGAATTGGTTTCTCCATATAATGAAAAGAACATTGCACGTTGGCGAGAAGATATGAATTTTATGTTTTCGTGGCAAGAACAATATCTCACTCGTTCGCCTCGCTCACTCGTGAGATATTGTTCTTGCCACGAGAACATAAAATTCATATCTTCTCGCCACAGTGTAATATCCTATACCTATTCAACGGCCACCTCTATTAACCGGCTGCGGCTACCTTATTGCTGTCGCAAGTGTATTATTTATATGGTTTCTTACCTCCATTAAGCGGCCAGCAAATTATCTTTCCAAGCGAAATGGTGACGGCAAAACGGTAAACAGTATTGACGGATTATTTTAAATAAATCGTCCGTGAAATATCTTGAGCTAAATTTTTTCACATACTAACTGTTGATGCAAAAAGGCCTAAGAAACGTGTCAACGATGCTTTGCATTTTTCTGTACATTATCAACCCGAAGAAATACTGTACATTTCAACTACTTGCCCTCTGTGTTAGAGCTAGAACTATGCATGGGCTGGAAATTCACTTGATGTTTTGTTACAATGAATTTTGGATTTATCTTCATGTATGTTCACTTTTTAAAAGCATTTTGCTATATAGAGTCAATAAAATCATTTTTACTGCCACTCCTATTCAATTTATATTGTACCTCTATTGAGCGGCCAACCTCTATTAAGCGGCCCCCCGGGGTGGCCGCTTAATGGAGGTCGGACTGTATATGCTATTTAGATTCTCCAATAAAGGAGTTCAAGAAGATTAGGTACTGATTGCGGTAATAATTCTCAAACTGAGCAATGTTTACGCATCAAGTTGTGTGATATTCACAAAGATTGCCTCGTAAAAAGGTCTGATTACCCCAGTTAAGTAGTAAATTATACAATGAGGAACTGCCTGACAATTATCAGGAGTCAACAAAGTTACCACCTGCACGACTACGCAATTAAGCATGACGTATCTTGACAGACACGTCACTGAGCTAGAGGAACGGAATTTTAAGGACCACACCAGAATTAAAGGTTAATGCTACCTATATTAGGAAACTGCATGCTAAATGTTTTTCAAAACGGGACTCAGTCTAAGCAAATTCATGATAAACAAGCCTAAAGGCTTTTCAGAATTGTCCCTCTTTTATTTGATTATTTCTTCTTTATAGATTTATTAATTAATCTCGGTAATTTTTGTTTGTCTCCACTGAACAGCTGAATGAGCTGAATTGCTTCAAAAAAACTTGAAAACATGAAAATACAGGAATTAAAAACGATGAAAGATGTGAGAAAAGAAAATTATAAGTATACTGTATTTTTTTTTGTGACTTTCAGCAAGTTAGAGTGCATGAAACATACTTTCTTAACACTTTTAGCGTAATTAAAATTTCCGGGAATAGCACAAAGTGAAGCTTAATTGATTTGGCTCTCAGTAAGTTGGCTGGCATGAGCCCTTTCAACGATGTGGTTTTACATTCAAAGAAATGTTTCAATTTTCAAGTTTATTTCAACTTACCTCAATGCTATAATGATGATGAAACTGGCTAGCGACGAATTTTTTGGAGTTATTGTAAATGTCGGATGGGAGCAGTTCACACAAGATTTTTCCATTGATGATATCGCCGAATGCAGCCAGGTTGAAGGAAAAGCACGATGGTATGTTGACACAAGCAAGTCCACACTCACTGCCTTTGAGAACATAATCCGAACCAATGTTGGTGATATTAAGTAAGGAGAACTTGTGAGCCTTAAATTTGGCGTAAGCCACTCCTCTATCTGTGCCTCGGCTGAGAGGTTTACCACCAACGTCAGTGACTTGATTTATAGAAATGAAAATAGAGAAAAGAAAGAAAGAAGAAAAGACAAAAAACTGCATGCGCAGTTATGTAACTCGAAAAAAAAGAAACCTGACTTTAATATGTTACATATGACAAAAGTAAGTCTTTAAGTTATCAAAATTAAAAGAAGAAAAACTTTTACCATCAGAAGCATTTGACCAAGAGACACTGAACATCGCCAATACAAGCAGATAGTTGCTTAGTTCATGAATTCGAAGTTCCATTTTCTGCATGGTCCGGTTGCCGATGCTGCAAACCAAGCTCACTGGATGACTGATATTGAGAACAGTGAGTCTCAAGCAGGTACCAGATATCGTGGAGAGAAATTATTGGCCAGCTGTTTCGTAGGTTAATTATCCATTTTCATAGGCTAATTAGTGCTGTCAGCCAATGATTAGTAGTGCGGCATGCATTGAAATTTTATTTTGTTTAATAAATCTCATACAGTTTGGGAATCTAATCGGAAAATACGAATTTAGACACGGTTAAAAGTTGGTCAGCTAAAACACTTAATGCCTAGTAATGTCTAATCTAAAAAAACAAATAAATAAGAAAGCTTTTTTCCACAAATGCTGTGCATTATACATCTCCTTTGAGTGGGCGTTTAAATTGCATCAGGGACTCTGCTTCCCTAGCTTATTAGTTGCAAGGAATACTCGGTGTTGCAAATATTAAATAAATAAAGTTTTTGCGCGGCAATGGAACATTTTATTTTCAGAGGATATATGCGGGTTTTCGCCTTTCGAATTTACAACCGAGATATTCTGGAGCCAATCCGTGCGCAGACTTGTAAACCATCGTAGCTCTTTATTTGAATTTGCTGCTGGCATGCTAGATTCAATGTTGCTAGATTCAAAGTCAAAAGTGTAACTGCATCAGGGCTTGATAAATTAGAATTTAGGCCGCTTAAGGAACAAGGTGTCTTATGCCTTTTATGGCTTGACAAGATCTCTTATTTCTCAACAAATAGAAATGAATTTCAATTGGTGAATTGAATACTTGCACACTTGTACACTTGTGACTGACTGAATTAAAAATGATATGTCATAACTTAAATTGACTTTGGCTATACACTGAAGCATTTCAAGGTCTCAGAGTTTATGAAAAAAAATTCAAAGTACCATCGTTTAAGCTTTATATTCTCGCCGGTCACGATTATCTGTCTTCCATTAGCTGATGTAGCAAAGAGCATTTACTTATCGGACGTCGTTAAAAGGCAACAGTCAGTGCTCCTCAACCTGGAATGCAGCCGCCCTCAAATATCACTCGCGGAGACCCGGTTATCGCCGCGTTTTAGGCGAAGCAAGAACGTCCGTATGTACTCTGTCGTTAAATTTAGAATTGTTGATTATTTTAAACGGCTCTAAACAAGCTCTTCCAGCATATTTTTCAGTTTTGCAAAAAGAATTGATATGCTCAGTGCATCACAATGCTACGTCAGATAAAAAGATGGCGACTGGCACATTTACCAATAGTTCTGAGTAATCCTGTAGCTTGTTTTCGGTGGTATGGCTATTGTGTCATTATTTCTTCTATTGTTTTTTTTTAGCCAATCCCAGATCCTGTCTGAAAAGTGCTTGCTTACAAACATAGTTCCACAGTTATCTTGGTCTTTTGATGCGAGGGGCACTGGGGAGAGTACAAAATGCCCATGGTTAGAGGCGGTGGCATTTTGCACTCCCCCCAGTTTCGCTCGCACCAATTCAAGACACCAAGATGGCGGCTCTTCGAACTTACGAAGCGACAGCCGAAAATACGTTCGCAGGCTAGTTTCCGCCTTACTGTGAGGATTTTTCTCTAGGTTATCTGGTTTTACCACTGCCAATTCTATTTAAAATTCAAGAGTATTTAATTTGTTAAAATTCAATACATCATCTTAAACAGAATTGTAATTCAATGAACGCCTTTAAATTAATATGCAGATGTACCTAAATGCACCTTTCCAGCTATTATTTGTTGTTAATACATATTTGTATGTTGCACTTTTAAGTATTTCATGTAAAATGCATACGGAAAGGGATCTCCAAAATGAGAAATCTCTGATCGGTAGGGGATCTCTAGGCGCGAAGAACCTCAAAAGTCATAAGTGGGAAGGAAGAGCACTTTTAAATTGGGCAGGTTCTACTTCTTAGAGATTCCTCTTAGATCTCCCTGGCTCGATTCTCTCATTTAAGGTTCCATCAATTCTAGAATGCCTGATATTTGTTGAGTTCGTATATTATGACACTCTACGAGGCGAGATCTATGGACACCAAGTAATTAAAATGCCATTCCCGCGCCTCATGGAAATGATATCGATAATAAGAATGAGACGATTTAAATACTTCAATTGCCAGGTTTGTCTTTTTTTTCTTTGAAAGTAAAATAAATAAATAAATAAAACCTTGTAAACAACGATAGCAGCATTTCTGATGGGGCTATACTTTTACCACGAATAATTTCAAGAGTTGAAAATTTCGGTTAAACTGTTCAAGATTCGGAAGTCGTGACGTAGCATTTGCCAAAGTAATTGCCAATAGCCTGCTGCACTGAGTAACAGAACATCATCTATTATACGAGATCAGTGATCCAGTTGCCTTGTCTGGGGAAGTTTTCTGTTGATCAAAGTTTGCGGAAATTGTTTTCTGACAAGTACGTATATGTAAACAAGATTCATGAAAAGGCTGGTTTCAGTTTATAAACAGCGACAGTGCACGCTTTACGTCACTCTATAAAAGGGATGTAGTGTGTTGTCATTTGACGTCATCATTTTCCTGAATATAAAGATTTTATCAACCCTTTCAATTTCATCAAATATAAGAACCCCTTATAAGTTGATGTTTTCCAGGTTTTCCAACGTCAGTAAGCCCGACAGGGTTTCCCATTATGTAATCAAACAATCCCCGACAAAAGTCCTTGGCACGCCTGAATCAGATAACATGAAAATGCGTTGACAAGCTATTTTGCAAACAATCAGTAATGAAATCACTGGAATAGGAACCCCCCTCCCCCCCCAGACAATGTTGGAAACGAGCAATGACGAATTCATCACGATAAACAACATTGAATGAGGGTGGGGGATGAACTGATACATTTCCTAGACAGATGCTGCAAAAAGTGGGCAAGCGTGCCAAGACTTTTGTCGGGGATTGTAGCACTTTTATGTGTTGTGTTACACTAAAATCGGCTTGATAACACTCTCGAGTAGGTCAAAAGATGGGTCATGATTGCGCAATTTTTTGCTAACTAAACAGTTCTTGCTCTAGTACACCGTACAAGTATTGATTTTAACGTGACAGAGCTTTAGAATAAGCTGTAAGTTATCGGAAAGAGCCGATTATTCAATTGTTGTTCCGACTTAAACCAATACGAATTGCAAAGCAGGGGAGTAACAATTGTTCGAAAAAGTGAACGTATTGTTGGCATATTTATTTATTTATTGAGTTCTCATTTTTTTTTTTGATTTACCGAATAAATCAATATTTGGAGAACCATAATCTAGTTAATGACAATTGTTTGGATAACCATAATGCAGTTAATGATAAAATATATGCGAAAAAAAATAAAGCTCTTTTTTTCGACTCTGTAAAGCAAAAATTGTGAAGGAACAAATATGTGATGTTTTTTTGTGTGTGTCAGTATACTTGTAATCAAGAATTTCTACAGAAATAGTCACGTTTATACAATAGAAGCTAAAACAATTGAACTGATCGTCCATTGAAAAATTTACAATTTAGATTAATAATTCCCTTGAGTGAGGTTAATTCGGCGAGATCTGAAGAGTTACTGCGGAGGTGAACATTTTCAGAAGGCGCGGCGTCAGAGCTTTGGTGATATTTTCTGTTTAAGCGAGGCTATGCGTGGCTTTCGAAGCAAAAAAATGTTAATGTATTATTTATTATTGTTGTTTATTGAAAATTCTTGACGTAAAATAAAGATTAAATTTGACTGACCCGAAACTAAAAGGAGTGAAAATGATGCAGAAGATTCTTCTGGCCTCGCGCGCGTAACCTCCGCGCGCGATAGATGACGCATGCGCCTAATTTGCATTACGTCACGAGTCGCTCAAATTGTGCAACTGCTTAAAATATTTCCTTGCCACGGCGTGTAGTCCCTTACTTCTGTTTGCCTTCCGTGTGGAAGAAGAGTTCAGTAGCGCAGCAAGATTTCAATGTGGAGATTCAATCTTGTAAGTTAAGGTTTTTCAAGTGTGCTTGGTCACAGAACGGCTAGGTGATTCGCACGCCAGTGAAAGAGTTTCGCCGTTCGCTTCGATAGCAACTCTTTCTTTTGTACCAACGAATTTTTTCATCAACTCGACGACGTCTCCCTTTGCCAAGGCTGAAGCTTTTACGACACTCCCTCGAATCTTGGGATCGAGTTCAAACGCGTTAATGAGGAGTGTGTTTTCATTCAACAGACTCAAATCTCTTTCGGTTTTCACAGGTCTACGGCAGTCGTGCACACACTTTTATGGAGTTCATCATCGACAGTGGAGATTGGTGTCAAGCACAACACGAGTGAGGCGCTGGCTTGTTTCGTTGAATGGGTTAATCTACATCACTTCAAAGCACGGCTAGGAACGGCGAATTTTACTGAACCTTGTTAGAAATCAAGTTTGTAAGAAATAGAATTAATGACAGACATGAAAATGCCTTCTGGAACCCGAGTACCTAATAACCAAGGGAGATCCTTACATGGACCTGGCCCTGTTATGGTGGAGCATAAGAACATGAAGTTTTTGATCACAGATCGTCCCACGGACGCGACCTTGCCTCGTTATATAGAGGTAAACGTCTTTTCCAGTGGTTAAACGGTCCTTTTACCCAAGTGAAACTGACAGAATGATGCGTTTGTTTTTTAGGATCTCAAGAAATACGACGCTCACATTGTCGTGAGGGTGTGCGAACCGACTTACAACGTCGACTTATTGAAGAAGCAAGGAATAGATGTTTTGGTAAGTTACCTTAAAGTGATTCGTTAATGTTTCGTTTTTGGACACGGTATTAATGCTAAATTTGAAGGCCAGAGAAATATTGGCATTTGAAATGCTACAGGAACACATACGATTTTGTGAGGGAACGAATCGATTTCGCTGAGTCGGCGTGGCCATTTTGTCTTTGATTTTAGTGTTCTCATGCGTTTGCAATGCTAATTTCTGGAGATTGTTTAGTATTGGCGGTAAAATCCTACTTAGTTATTCTGATCTTTTATGGTTTTCCATGTACTCGATCATTCCTATAAATATCTTCATTGAATACCTCTCGAATTTGCACCGAAATGAACATCTGATGAAACTAACAACCCCTATTAAAGTCGAAACTGAAGTGTTAGCATATTTGAAGTCTGTGGGATCGCCGCCGGCATACGGTCATTTCATAGCGTTTGACACGATGCATGTGTTTTTTTATTTCCTCTTATAACCCGCTTGCTCAATTTCTAGTAATTTCCCCCGTGTTTCTGGAACTTTCTTTTGAATTTTTCACACCAAGAATTTAGTATTTTGTAAGATCATTTCTTGATCGATCGCAAACCTGCTTTACCGGCTTGCAAAGCGTGGAAGAAAGGGTTGTCAAACAAGATTAACATGCCGGCTGCAATAAGGCCAAAGGAACTGTCATTATTCTCGTAGTTCCTCGATTTTGAAAGCTTTATCAGAGCGAGTCTAGCGTTCACAATTATTGATGACATTTCACACGATAATTGAGTTTAAAACATGGGCAATAGTTCATGTACTGTACAAGCACTTGTGATAGTCTTGTGACCTAAACATTGGTTATTAGCTATTCGAGTGCAATTGAATGCCTAAAATTGGAAATCTAACGAGAATAGCATTTTGGCTTGACATAGTACCGGTTTGTAAATCGAATTATCCTATCTTGTAAACCACTGTAATATATTTTGTGATTTTTGTCAGTCTCAGGGTTAGAACGTTGTCAATCATGGTTTACAAACTGTCTAGTGTATTTGAACTGCTTTGATATTAATATATCATAAGGAAGTTGTTGATGGAAATAGATGGACTTTGAGTTTAGATGTTGTTTTTGCCTCAAGATTTTCATGTTTAGAAAAAAAAAATGAAAAAAATCCAAACATTTTTTTTCATCCGTCCTCCTGTTTAACATAACTCTGAAAGGGAAGTTTTTATTTGGCACCTTTTAGTTTTATGTGGAAATTATCTTGTGTCAGCCCTTTGCATCCCAAGCTGACAATGACTGCAAATTTACCAAATTTTCACTTGGAGAAGATTTGAAAAGTTCACTATAGCGCTCTCAACATGAGTGCTAAGCTGTTGTCTTATAAATAACAATTATCTGCAGATGACCACACTTCTGGGTTTTCATCCTCATCTAAAAGGTTTAAATCATATCATGTGCATGGATTCTTTTAATGGGCAGGCATGGGGAAATTGACCGAATGTTGGTATTAAATGTACCTGTCTGATCTGACCATCTGGAGGAAGGTGTTTCTTAAAAATATAAAGAACTTAACAGTTCAACAGGATTTTGCCTGCCTGTGTAAACCTTTTGTCTTCTGCTGAAAATATTGATAATGCCCTTGGGTTTGGCTGTGAAAACAAACAGGGCCACCACTTAAAAGAACTAATTGATAGATTTCATTGAAATGGTTGCCCACAATTAAGTCATTGACATCTGCTTATGTGATGTGTGAAAGGATAAATAAAAGCGCTCCATTTTTCTAAAAAGGGCAAAACTTTTGGAATGGGGGAATTTGCATGTATATTGTCATGAATACAGATAAGGAGAAGTATTTTAACCATCACGCTTTTGATGTATTTTGTTTTGGTATCTGCTGTGTGAATGTCAATTTACATGAAGCGTACATGTATCATGTGAGATTGGCAAAGCTTCGGAATGACGCCACTTTACATGAATTTTCTTACATTCTTCGCAACTTACTATACATACTTGTTATTGCTTGTTTTCAAAACAGGAAGTCATACGATGTTTTGATCGTTAAATAAGGATCAAGGAAGTGATAGATACGAAAGCAGAGAAAAACACTTTTTTGATTTCCTCTACACTTTTTCAGTTCCTTCCAATATTCTCTCATTACAATCTTTATTATTATTTTTTATTGTTTTGAGGTGTCAGTTATTAAAGATTAAACAAATCAGTAAGAAATATTTTAAATTAATTTATTTCCACTATTTACCAAAGAGCAAAGCATTGCTGTTTAGGAATGTGCAACTTACATGAATTCTGGGGCAATGCCATTGGTTTCCCATTTCACATGGCATGCATTTATTAGCATCACCTGACATAGTCAAGGTGGGGGATTTTCAAGTCAATAAATGGTTATGGTAATTATTATATGTGTGTAGATGCATGTATATTACAAAGCAAATGCTAGTGGTTGATATGCACTGAGTTAAAATTTGCAAATTCAAAACTTATAAATGAATTTTTGTGACCATTTGTTTTGATTTTCTGCAGGACTGGGCGTTTGATGATGGTGCAGCACCACCTAAGGAAGTGGTTGAGGGCTGGCTGCAGTTACTAAAAAAGAAGTTTAAAGAAAAGCCTGGATCTTGCATTGCTGTGCATTGTGTGGCAGGGCTTGGCAGGTTAGTTTAACAAGATTCTAGAACACACAGTAAGATGAGAAGCTCTGTTTTCTCAGTGTCAAGCTTGATGTTGAATACAGTTATGGTACATGTACATGAACACAAGACTACGTGGTAATTACCTACGTGTACAACTGTTGATGTACTGACTGACAAAGACATTTTGATGTCTCCAAGAGATTTTTTGCTTGAGCGACTTATGGTTGTATCATTTTTTTTGTACACAGATTGGTAATTCCATCTAGTTGTCTTTAGGTACTCTCTAAATATCATCTGAGTGAAAACATTTTCAAGGTGTTTGAAAAGCATTTACCCGACTCCATCAAGTAGTACCCCTTATTGTAACTGAAAATGTCTGTATTCCTGATAACCTTTATGCTGTACATACGTAACTACACCGTACATACATAGTTTGAATCATTTAGGTGAGCATATACAGAAACAGTCTGGATACAAAACTGTATGTGAAATTAAACCCTTAGTCCTATATTTACATTTGGATGGTTCTTGCTACATATTTTAAATTGTCAATTCTAAATCATTTAGAACATTCTATTGTTGAATTAGCTTTGTCAAAAAAGGACAGGAGCCAGCAAAATTCGCCATTTACATGTGCTTCATGATCTTGGCCAGCTATGTGTACTCTCAGTCTCTGGTTTGACAGAAATAGAAGGCAAATCAGCTGCCTACTGTACTTGATCAACAACTAAGCCACCTCCATTGTATTTTAAACTCTGTAAATAGTTAAGCTGACATGTGGGATTTATTTGTTGTACACAGAGCACCAGTCCTTGTAGCACTGGCTCTAATTGAAAGTGGAATGAAATATGAAGATGCTGTGGAATTTATCAGAAGGTATGTGAAATCTGATAATTAATTTAAATGTATTTCATATTATCTCTTTCCAACCCTCACTTTATTGAAATACATCAATACACACAAGTAGTACTGAGTGGCATACATGAAAATATATTGTTAGTACGCTGGATCCTGTAACAACTGGTCTGGGACTTTTAAGCTTTCGAAATTCATGGCCAGGTTCTTTGCCAAGACACTAGGGAGTTTAAGAAAATCACTATGGCTGGCACTGCTACGGCTATCATGGTTAGGAGGTCTGGAGAGAGTGTGTTGCTGTCACCTGCCAAAATTCTACTTTAAGCTATGCGAAATACAACAAGAAGATCTGTTAGATCTTATAACCGCGCTTAAAAAAAATTAATGTATCTTTAGGACCACTGTCGCAACGCATTGCATATTCCAAAGCAGCCCTTGATGATTCACTGAGTACTATAGA
>OMLO01001168.1_pt1 | contig 19655 bp, 11 predicted proteins | sample 1674811 | NCBI WGS metagenome assembly OMLO01 (sample SAMN06265003, study PRJEB25207) | coral metagenome | isolation source: Coral host | place: Mexico:La Bocana,Puerto Morelos, Mexico | collected 2008-11-13 | reverse complement strand
GTCAGGTCATAAATAGGGTAGGGAAAATCACAGATTTTGGTCATAAATAGGGTAAGGGTTTTGGGAAGTGGGCCGCATACCCCTACCAAATTTTTCTGGGAGTACCCCCCCCCCCCCGGGGGATTGGTACCTCTTTAGGTGATTTAACTCAAAGGTCCCACAGCAGGTCGGAGCTTCTGCAGCACCTTCAAGGGTAATGAGCCTAAAAAAGTCAGGGGTGGTCTTAGGGGTGAAGAACATTCAAGCCATGCCCACAAAACAGGATCTTGGTACATGTATCTCTTAGGGGGTTTGTTTCAAATTTCCAACAAGCACCCCTGTTCTTTTTAAATGGGACTCCTCATGGCACTTTTGTCCTGCAGTGCAGATATAATTTTTTCTTCTTTTATTAGTCTTTTCAATAGTAGGCTACTATGTTACCTAGTAGCCTAGGCTACTATGTAATACTGTCTTATAAAAACATCATTGCAGTAATTCATTGATGACACTGATCCACTCTGGCATACTCATAGGCTACTATGTACTTACCAGGTTTCTTTGCTGCCTGACTAGCAGCAATTTTTTCATTTATTTTCTTTAATTTATCTTCTCTTTCGATTTCATTTTGCTGAAAAACACAATTTTTCATAATAAATAATTATTTACAAAGCATAATTCAAGTAACCATATTTTTTTTGTCATGTTAAATTAAAGTAAAGCATGTGAATGTTACAGCCATGCTATAATCGACTTTAACCTCTCACCATGTAAAGCTCCCTCCAGCTCTGCTTTGGTTTTGGTTTTGTTCCTTTGAAGTCTCTAAAACAATGTTTCTCCCAGAGTGGATCAGTGTCATCAATGAAATACTGCAATGATGTTTTTATAAGACAGTATTACAATACATTCACTACAAATAAGGGATTAATTATAACTCCTGGATGTAGGGGGAGGATACCTCTCCCATGTAATACAACACTTCATCTGGTAAGTTCCTCCCCTCATGTTAAAAGGATACCTAGCGAAGGATGCTCCCTACGAGTACCTCTCTCAAGTCAGGGTCCTAATTGGCACTACCAAGTCAGGGCCCTATATTGCTCACAAGTAAAGTAGCTATACCTCAAATTCAGAGATAGTATACCTTACAGCAACCCCGTGGGGGGAGTGGGGGAGGGGGGGCACTCTCGTACAAAAAAGTTTGGTATGCTCATAGAAAGATTTGAATTAAACCCCTACAGGAAGCCAATCTGAGCAATACCAAGCCTTATTTGACCCCTGATAGATATCACTTAAAACAAAATGGGCTCAATTACCAACTGCTATTCAAAGGAGCCTGTGCTAGAAGACCAGACTTGAGAGACTGGCCTAAAAATGGAAAATAAGGGCATTTTGTTCAGTCTTATATCTTCCACTCACCCCAAAGGATACCTTTACAGCTAAAAAGTGGCATTTTGTCATCAACACCTTAAGTGAGGACAGAATCCTTGAGTTAAACCCCGAAGTGTGATGACAAGCACCCCCAACACCAATATGGGAGTCCCTCTCCTGGGGAGGGAACCTCCCATAAGCAATGCAATACCTTTTGCAAAGTGACATATCAAATAAGGAATACCTCTCAAAAGTAAAGCTTTATGTAGAAGGTTAGATCACAATGTCAAGCAAAGGGAGATCTTTCAGATATAACAGGATACCTTTCACAAATAAGTGGAGGGGGAAACCTCCTATGATGAAGGGCCTTACAACACCTGACACAATTAAAAAAATTCAACTTACAGGGTTACATTCTTCCAAATGCAAGAGTTGTTGTGGATTACACCTAAATAAAAGAACATTAAGCTGTCAGTTGGGCCCTTAATACCAAGTTTGAATTCAATTTATATTAAAAAGTAAATTCACAACTTGTCTTATCATATGATTACATCACTTGTCCTAATCAGATTACATGTATTAGCAGTTGTGTCTTGGCAATTAATAGTCATTACAGGATTATACGTATCATCATTGTGAGTTTTGATAAGCCTTTACACTGTCAGGCAGGTAAAGTCTGTATACAAGCCAAGCTGGAGCTGGAGCTTATCTGGTTTCCGTAGCATGAAGTGGCCAGGAGTATTTCTGCATGTGTAAATGGGATGTCACTCCAATGCAGGGTTACTGTGAGAGTTGTGTCTTGCCCAAGAACATGATGATCCCAGCCAGGGCTTGAACCTGGACCGCTTGATCAGGAGATGAGAGCACTAACCATAAGATCACTGCACCTTGAAGATTGTTAGCTCTTTGAAAATGGTTTAAGCCCCCAGCCTTCTCTCAAAGACAAAGATCTCAAATATCTGGGATAAAAGTCACACAATTTATTTAACAAGTGGGTTATGCAGAAAATCGTACTTCTCAAGAACTGTATGAAGAATGTTGTAGGGTACTCCTCCAGTGTCACCAAGAGCTGTAGTAAAACAAGATGTAAATGACATCAATTTAAGTTGATTGCAGCTGATCATTGAAAAGTCTCTGTGAAAGACATCAATTCATAGCTTGATGCTAGCTAGGGAAGTGAAGTTCAAATTTATCATGGGAAAAGCGACAGCTAGAAGGGAACATATCGAGCCCATAAATTACTGAGCTGAGCATTGGAAAGTGAGATTAATTATTAAACACATGCCTGTATAACACTAGTCTATTTAAGAAATAGAAAACATATAACATTTTTTGTATCAAGTTATAGAAACAAGTTTGGGAGAATGAGAAATGCTGTGGGAACATGAGCTGCAGGTGAGTGTTTTCTCAGCTTTTTTGAGTTCTCCCAAAAATTCACGTGTTTCTAAAACTTGATAGAAACACTTCTCTATTTCTTTTAGAAAATACCGTGATGCAAAAAAGAAAATCAACTTCTTTACTTTAATCATCAAAAGGTAAATTCTCTTTGCTTGCACCATCATTTACGTCAACAGCTTGTGCTAGTAGTTCTTAGTTATTGAAACACAGTTTTAAACCAATCATCACGTATTTGCTTTCGTTATTTTCTAAATTACTTTCAGATACACTATAACATAGTATAGTCTAGTAAATAAATATAACATACCATCAATGTTCTCAATTAAGACCCTCATTGATAATTCATATAGAGAGGTAATGGCTATGGAAAAAATAAAAGCAATATTTAAGGTAAACTTTAAAATTTTCGAACGAGCACATGTACATGCACTGAGCTGCCAATTTGAAATATAGACAGGATCATTATTAAAGAAGAGTTAGTTAAAAATGTATTCAATTTGGCCGCACTTAACTATTCCCTGATATAAATGAGTAGTAAGAATAATCTACATAACAACCATCACATGTGATTTATAGTATTGGGGCATATAATTATAATATTTTACATATCTCAGTAACTAAATGGTTGTAAAATTAAAACCACGGTCATTGCATTAAAAAGATTTAATACTGGAAATTTGGTATCAGCGTAAGAAATTTATTTTATCTTTGAAAAAAGGACTATTTAATTAATAATTGTTAGTAAATATTTTTGTAACAAATTCTTTGTTATAATAAATGAATGGTACAAACACAATAATACTAACTTCCACCAACAGCTTGTAGTTTTCGTCCTGAAAACACTTGAGTGCGAGATTTTCTGGACATGAGAGCATGCTCATCAACCTCACCAGCAACTACACCTTAATCAAAATAAAAAATTATAACATTGTTGTAATGCACACGAATGGAATGCCAAAATGGCTAAATAAAAATTTTAAATTCTTATTGAAGGTGGAGTAACTGATTTTTTCAGCAGTTCAGTTAGTGGGGGCAAACAACCGAGTGATGAACAGAAATGTAGGCTTCAGGTGCAAGGTGCAAACACCCTCCAGTACTGTGCTTCTTTCCTGTTGTTTTTATGTCATTTCCTGCACTGCCCCCTGACTAACTGAATTCCTGGAAGAAGCTAGGGGGAGACAAGATGATTTGCTGTATAGAGAGGAATCTGAAGCTCTATTTAAACAGAAACATGGAGTTAAAATGGTCAAGAACCTTCATCCTACCTTTTTTCTTTTTTGGTGAACCATCACAGAACTCGGTAGGTAACCTTACGGGTTTATAAGTAGGTTGAATTTCTGGTAGCAGTGAGTTTGTAACTGACAGTGATGATGGAAGGGGAGGCAGATCTAGATCTAATCTGGGACTCGCGTTTGATGTCATTTTTGTTGTAACACCTGCAGATGCTGTGGGTCTCTTCTTCTGTTTGTTTATGTTAACAGGTTCACAGCCAAATGACACATCACAGAGTTGTGGTGTGGGTCTGGTCTGAAAGGTTACATGGTAAATTAAGAAAATATATCTGGTGATCACAAGGTTTGAGTCCTGTTCTACACTGGGTACTAATGCAGATCACATATTGTTGTAGTTAAAAATTAAATTTAGGTAAAATTAAATTCCTTTGCCTCTTAACCCTTACTAGGGTTAAAAGACAAAGGAAACTGAGATTCACACTAGGTTAAAATTATTTTTACCTGAATTTAATTTTTAACTTCAACATACTTTCACATACATTATACTTTGCTTGACCAGAATAGCATACAGATTAATCTTGTTTTAATTTAACAAACAACAATAAATTTTGCAGACTGTATAGTAAGGAAAAAGATAGGCAAAGTGTACACACCTTAGGTTTGATTTCAACAGTTTTGTGCTTGGACTTCTCATGTTTGTTGTTTATTTGATCAACCTTTGATTCCGTTTTCAAGTGACTACCAGACAGTTCTTTATCGCATGCCTCAGATGATGAAGTTTGACTAGCACCCTGTTCTTGTTTCAAGAGTTCTTTCCATTTTGTAACAAGGTAAGAAGCTATATCTCCAATATCATTGCCATGTTTTCGGTATCGATTTACAGCCCTTCCAATTCCAGTTGCCTTGATTCAAAAAGACAAAAAGAAAAGATTAACCTCTTACTAACAGAGTGCAAGGGCCTGACAGCAGTATGGACCAGACCAGTCCGTACAAAAATGACCAAGGCCAAAATTATTTATCAGTAAAGCAAAAAGTTTGTGGGGTGGGAGTGTAACCCGAGCGCCCCTAAAAACGACTGCGTGGGAGGCTAAGCTAGCTAGGCTAGTAAGTAGTTTCTTGTATGGCATTCAACGACAAAAATACATGGCTTATGACCCTTTCCATAGAAATGGTCCAAGCGGAAAAATCCCAACCTGAAAAGAACCAATCAGAACACTCATATTTACCTCAAGACTACCTTGCTAAATAAAAAAATAAAATTATTTTATCAGAACATAACCTGCTTGTAATGCTAAAATTCTATAAATCTGACTACATCATTCTGGATATTTATTGTGAGACAAAAAGGCAAAAAATATTTTAAAGTAACAATAACTGAATTATGAATTATTTTCTTTGATTTAATTTAGTATTAGCATACAACATGTGGATATTTGTGTTGAATGGAAAGACTATAAATTAAAAATATGAGAACTTACAGGCAGGTTACTAGAAAATAATTTAACATACTCTGTACATTATGTATGTGACCGTAACATTAAAATTAGTTTAAAATATACCAGGCCATGATGGAAAGTAAACAGTCTGTCTTCGCGCACGATATCGGCAAAGCTAAAAAGTACATTACCGGTATATCTGTGTTTAATATAGGCCCGGGCAAACCCAACGATTTAAATATCACAAGAACATTAACAATTCATTCCTACTGCAGAACAGCTAACATTGTGATTATTATTTCTTCTTGATCCAAAATTATTTTAAACTCTGCGAAAACACCACGATTAACAATAAGCTTAATATATTAAACAAGGTTAAGTTGAAATACTTGGCTCAATACTAACCTTCAACACGTCCAGCGTGATTTGAATTCTGTCAAGTTCCTGAAGATACTTCTTAATCTAGATATTTTATGAAGAGAGCAATAAATAAACCTAGGAGCAAAACGAGGAAGCTTTTACCGAATCTACTAAGTACATTAGACCACTTCTCACCTTTGCTTCTTCGAGTCTTTCATTGTTCAGCTTCTTGTGAATCTTTTGAACGTATTTTTCAAGAGATGGCATTGTCAACCCAAGGAAATTCAGGCGAGGTTACGATATCAGGGAGCAACCGTTGAATAACGAAAAATTTGCTCCCTAGGATAAAAAAATTACTTCATTTTAACCTAGGAAACTTCAAAGAAAATGTTCTTACCGTGTCGATTTTCAGCCTCGTTTACAAGAAACAATAACTTCCGGTGTTTTTTGTATCCCCAGATCCCCACGCTTTGCGGAAGTTCCGGCTTTATCCGCACTCTCTCCCACTGATTCGGAAATGGAGCATGCGACGATCACTGAAATTCACATTCAGTAATCGATAATGTATTTCCAATCTGTTTATTCAGCCTTGCCTCCTGTTCCTATTTACGTTTGTCAGGCATAAAATGCCGAGAAACAGGTCTCATTAAATTCTATATGCAGAACGAGATTCATTGGAAACAGCTCTGAATCCCGGGAGAGGGGGAAAGACGCCTATAAAAAAGAAACGGGATGCTCGTCGGAAAATTTGAAAAGAGACAGAGATAACAATTATTTCTCAATACATTTTGTAGACTGTATATTTAGGTAAAAATAGGTAAGGTATGTATACAAGGCAAATGGCCCATCAGCTCATAGATTATCTCAGATATAACTAGAATGAATATTGTAAGCAACGAAATTTTATGAACAGTATCTGTAGTGAAAGTTATGATAGTATTGTGAGTAGCAGTAGTGTTAGTGTAAGTAACAGTTGTATTGTAAGAAATGTCAATAACGCTGTAAGTAATATTAGTATTGTAAGTAATGTAAGAACTGTAGGTAATGTTAGCATTGTAAGAAGTGTTGGTAGTGTAAGGTAATGTTTAAATTTATGATTAAAAAAAATTAAAAAAAATTCATAACAGAATCTAAGTATGCTATTCAATTGGATATATTGGTGGAAAGGCCAGAATCTGAAAATGACCCTTAATATGAAGCTTTTTCTATTTCATTTCAATTTTTTTAAACTAATTTTTATTTACTCTCATGGCTAATAAAAGGTAAAAAAGAGATCGAAAAAAATAAAGGCTGGTGGGATTTCATTAACAAGAAATGTAATATACTTTATTCTTATATTTTTACACCTGATATTTAAATTGATCATTTGACTGGATCTGCTATTTACATTTTTTGCATTTTCATATAAGTAATTTAGCTTTTGATTATTGAACAAATTGCTCCGACAAAACCTAAAAGCCAGTTCAACAGGATCAGTAAGATTTTTTTTTTCGGCATCTACTGGTTTGTTCCAAGCTCTGCAATTGGCGTGACTAGATTCTAACTAATTTGTTACTGCTTTTAAATTATTACAAAGATTCATTAAGAAATAACACAGAATCGACTCCGTCCATGACATGTTGCCATTCCTGTCACAATGTGGCCATTCCCTGAGGTTGACATGGATATCCGTGACATGGCTGGATGGGGGAGTTTGTTCTCCTTATTAGGAAGCAAGGGGCGCGGAGGTGAATCTAAATCAAGTCCAGCTGGGTCATGACTACACTCATTGGTATCTTGGTTGACAATGCAAACTTGACGGTTGTTTTTGGTATTTACTGGGATAATACGATTGTTTATCACCAACACTGTGCTATCAGGGTGTTGATTCAGACCTGCTGTGCTGCACTGATAGATATCATTACTGTCCACATATCCACGTGCATTTTCAAGAATATTTACGCCATAATGGTCTGTGGACTGGATGCGGTTTCTGGTGATGTAAGGATCACCTGGCCCTCGCAGTTCAACTCCACTCAACACATTACAGAACACATCATTTTCTTTGATGAGGCCTTTCCCACACACAAGAATTCCATGCTTTCGGTTTCCATAGATACCATTGCCGCTGACATTAGCACTACAGCCTATTTCAATAGAAACTCCTGAGCTGTTGTTTCTACATACACTGTTGTCTTGGATGGTAATCTCCGCTGGTTTCGCCACGCTGATACCACAGCCCTCATTGTTATGAACATTATTACCCCGGATGAGCAGACCTTCACTGCCTGAAAAGTGAATTCCATGGCCTGCATTGTCGAAAATTGTATTGTTATCCACACAGGCATAATTCTTGTCTGGTCGAGGACCTGTTAACACAAAGCAAATCAAACAGTACTTTCACACATCTTCTTCATGGCATGACCTCATGTTCCCTAGCAACTTTTAAAAACTGCAGGTTTTTCTCTAACACTGGGATTAAAAGTTTGGAAGCTTTAACAGGCTGGACATTCTACTGTACAGATTAAGCTGCCTTGAAACAAACATTCTTGCATACAATTATGGGCTCTTTTTATCGCTCCACTTGATTAGTCCGTGTGATACAAACAAACTGGCAGTTTCACAAGCCTTCAGGTAGGGCAAACGTGTTTCATTAGTTGTTTTGCCTTACTTACAAAAAGGTCATACCAACTGGAAACTGTTTCCCTTTACAACTTACTAACCATTCATGTCAATAGACTGCTCATGGTCCTCAAAATTTGACGTAGAAGACAAGTCTTCATCAAAGAATAATGGCTGCATTTGCTGTTCCTACAATGTAAGGCATCAAGTTACACTAAAGATAGCATGCCTTTGTATAGTTGTTACTAGTAACATGTAAAAATGAGAATGAACAAGAGATTGACCCTGAGTGATTGACAAATAGCTTGACTGGCTGGATGCTTGACTGGCTGGCTGGCTGGCTGACTGACTGTCACTAGATAGTAAACAGACAAACCTACTTGACTAAGTGGTATAATTTATAGATTGACTGAGAGTGTTGACTAATTTATGGACAGATCAACAACCACAGCTCACCTCTTGTTCTGACTGTACAAACTGTGAACTCAGCTGCTGGTTGTCATGGTGAAGATCACTGTTGCTTACAAGTGCAATGCCACTGTCGCCACTGTCTGCAATGCGATTGCCATAGATGAGGGGTTTAGAGACAGTCAGGATCCAGACCCCACAGCCACTGTTACCTGTGTAACATATCAATATTAATAAATTATAATACAAAAAATTTTAAAATAAAATTGTACATAAACTTGTAGATCATTTTCACCTGATGTCATCAAATTTCAAAATCCAAAACCAAAGAGCCACAGAAGTTTTTATCATCATCAAGCACAAGGGAATCTCAGTTTATATCTGTTAACATTTTTCAGCTCAATAGCATGCTTGGTTTGGAAACCAGTGCAGTTTGAAGTTAAGAGTTTAGTTTTAACTACATGTACAATCAGTAATTGCTTGCTAAGAGCTTATTCTAAACTAATCATTAGTTATTACAAACCCAACCATTCCAATTTGTCAGATGTTAGATTAAAATGTCGAGTTTTATAGTAACTTGAAATCAAAGAGATGAAAAACTGAAAGGGTCTAGTACAATCTTACTCGGCAACTGTATTAGCACCTTGCTGTAGTATACAGATGATACCTGTATATACATTGTATACTGTTAGAATGTTGATCAGTGAATTACCTCGAATGTCATTGTCCATGATAACTCCCTTCCCACCCTCTCCAATAACAATGCCATCAGCATGACCCTCCCTGATCCAGTTGTTTGTTACCACAGGGTTCCCTCCATTACGAATGTCCACACCTCCCCACTCCATACCACATATATCATTGTGGAGAATGTGGCCCTTTCCTTCTTCTGTCACAGCCACACCCGCTGCACGGCCTGCCCAGATTCTGTTGTGTCTGAAAAGAACACAATCGTAATTAATGCTATAGCCCACATTTGATATACATGTAGCAAGATTCTTACACAAACCTTACTGCCAAAGACTGCAAAATTTTTTAAGATAATTTAGTCTAAAAAATTAACCCAGTTGATAACAAGACAAAAATTTTGGCAGAAAGTCTTAGTGCCATATCAGAATTCTGATACACTGGAACCTTAGTATTAAGAAGGGCCAAGTGACTGGCAAAATATTGCAAGGTTTTATTGTATCAAGGTTCTTTTCCATACATTTTACTTTGCTGGAGTGAGGAATATCATTTGTTACACTGAGGACTTTGTTATACAGAGGTTCTAATGTATATAAAACTTGGGGGATATACCAGTCCCCTTGCCTTCTTCCTTGATTCACTGGATGTCAATTTCTAAACTTATTCCACTGTTCTATGTAAACTGTACATGTGAAGAGGAGAATTTGATCGTGTAGAGATACATGCAATTTCCCTTCAGCTGATGAATCTATAAATAAAGGACTATTCTAAATATAATGTGACTTAATCTAGGTAAAGCAGTGCTGGGGTTGTTTGTTATTTACTGTTAACTTATGTCTTATTAATAAGAACTTAATTTGATTCCTATTTTTACTTTTCCTTGACGTTGTTACCGGTAGGTGTCTTAGCTATATGTACATGAATGCTACAAATTGAGTTGAGATAAAGTTTATGAATATCTCTACAAAATAAGGTATTGCTGGTGGTACATGTAAAAACCATTGAAGCCAGTCTCGCCATCAAACTGTGACTTTAATGAACAAGAATGGAACACTGATCCAGTTATGCACATGTTAACCTACATATAATGAGAGCCACTGTGTTAGTAAAGTACCTGACAATAGGATTTCCACGATACAGAATGTAGACACCAGCTTCTTTATTATCGTAAATGTCATTGTCTCTAATAACTCCTTTACCACGGTCCAAGATGACAACACCAGAACGCTTGCCACTGTGAATGTGATTGTGCTGTAAGATTGGGTCTGATCCACTACGGATGTCTGCTCCTGCTTCTTTGTTGCCATAAATGTGATTTCCAGCAACCAAACCAGTGGACCTCTCCCTGAAAAAAATCCCTGATGTTCCACAATCGTGAATCCTGTTATTGAGAATTACCACCTTGGCACCTGTAAGGCATCTCACACCGTGAGACAAACGGCCAATCTCATTTCCTTCAATCCAGGCATGTCCTCTCCGTCTCACCAGAACTGCACCCTTGCCCACACAAAAGCAGTTATTTCTTATAATACAACCATGAATGGATCTGACAACATCTCGACATTGTGTATCAAGATGATATCTCCTTGGATGAGATTGACAGCCAACACCTTGTGGGTTTTTGGGTTGACAAAGATCGTTTGTTAAGACAGTCACTTGGCTGCCACTGTTTCCTTTTGTTTGGCCATCTGTAAGTTTGATTGGCACAGCAGGGCACTTACTACCTAGTGGTGGTGTCCCTTTGTCAGGTATTGGTTTACTGTTATTCCTTGCTCCTGGAACATCAGGTTCAACAACAGAGAGATCATAGAGGTCTTCCAGACCCAGGGAGTCAATCCCATTTGACGTCATCCAGTCTTCAACAGGTCTGGAAATGGGCCTAGGCCTTGAAATGGGTGGAAGTCCTTCAACGATAACAGCAGATGATTCATCTGTGTTAAACTGACAATTTTCAATTCTGCTATAACCAACCGATCGTAGAGTGACAAAAGCATTGTTGAAAGTACAGTAACGAATGACAATACTGCCTGGAGATGAGACTTGAATCTGGCCTTGCTCAAGGATACAGTTATCCAGTTGAACATGCCCTGTTCCAACCTATATGAAAATTGATTTAATGACAAAAAAGTGTTAAATAATTACTAGTACATGTAAAATATAACTTCATGTGTGATTAATTATAACTTGTTACTTGCTTGATCACAAGTATGTTGATCTCTGGTTGCATTAAGTTATTTACCAGTCAGTCACACAACCATTAAACAATTCAAATCGCTGACTTGACGTTATACATACACGTGAAGTATGGAGCATTTTAACAAGAGTCATAAGATCATGGCAAAGATTAAAACCTGGCCTGAAATCTATATAGGGCTTGAAAAAGTGCAAAAGTGCAAAAGGTAGATTCTCCTTCTGGGCAAGAAACTTTTCACTTGCACTAGTTTGACTAGCAAGTACAAATTACCAACTTTTTATTCAATTTTACAACAAGTTAGCTTAAACATGAAAGAAAGAGTCTTAATATAAACTATTTACATTGGTTACTTTTACATTTACAAGTGTGCAATTAATTTGTCAAATTAATTGTCTTGATTGACATCTCAAGACACCATCTGTATTGCGATGTCAATGAAAGAAAACATTTTGACGTATGTTCTAATTCAAGAGCAGTCTACTTCACCAGAGTTAATTTAAACACTTCCTTTCTCTAATGTAAAAAGTTATATAGTTTATTGTATCTCAAAGAAAAGGAAAAACTTTCAATAAAATAATTCCAGTAAAAGTAACTTCTAAGAAGATTTTGACATATCATATATTTGTATTTTATTGTAAAAGAAGTACAAATTTAAGTAACTGATTTAACTCAGAATCATTTTTGTACCATTTAGAAAGAGCTGAATGTATTGTCTCTGAATGTCACGATGTGGGAACTCAAGTCAAAAATTATAAAAAATTATCCCAAACCAAATTTGCTCAATGCCCTAAGTTTTGAAAGAAAATTAAAACGCACCGTTGATTGGATATCGCGACTGCATGAAATTTTCAAATGATGTTTGCTATTCACAGCGCTTCTCAAATTTGTGTTCTTAACATATTACAAAATCTGACCTAACAGTTACAAAACTCCTAACAACACCTGAAAACTGGTAAACTATAAATTTGGAAAAAACTGTAAATGGCAAAGCTAACGTACAACTACAACTAGCTAAGAGTCTTAAGAAGAAAAAACAATGAAGTTTTCAGTTCTTGCTAAAATCCATGACAGCAAAAAAGTCTTGGAAAAATACCAAACACCAGGATCTCAGAGCATCAAAGCTTTGAAGCCTTGAAAAGATTTGCATGTGAATGCTATATGGAAGTTGTAACGTTTAAAACACAGTATATACCTCATGCATTTATTGAAAAGATCACAGAAGGTTTATTAAGAATATGCCTTCCGACAACAGAACAACGCAGTAAAAGATTGAAATTATGAAAATGAGGATTAATTTGTGTTATGGTTATTAGGTAGGTAACGAGGCAGATTTGTCACTAGTGGACAAGAAACAAACTTAATAAATTTATAACACAAAAAAATAAATTTCTCTCACCTTTAAGATGACTGGGAGTGCATTTTGCGATCGCTGCACACCCGGTTGTAGAATAATGTTTTGAATTCGCGTGGTTGATGCCTGTTGTTCGATCGGGATCTGTAAAAGAACATCTCCTAGTTGTCCTTCACCACAAAGTTCGATCGGAAATTTCACACTCAAAACATGTTGTTCGTCGTAGACACCGGGATGTAGCACAATACAGTCAAACGGTGCAGCTGAGGCTATTGCGCTTTTAAGAGTCAGAAATTCCCTTCCCGGTCCAACACGAACGACTCGTCTTCTTTCCAGCCTTCTTCTAAACAAATATAAGCATGGAGCGCATCTAACCTCGACACTGCGACTAACCCATTGTTTTGAAGCCATATGATGGACTTTGTAAGTGTCTTTCCAAGAAGAAGGTTCCTTTTGTGAATAATTTGGCCAATTTGGGTGCTTCCATCGCTTCGATGACAAGAAAAGCTCTTTCCAACGGGTAGAATCGAGACTTTTAACCAGCTCTCGCCATTCCTGACAAACTTGAGAACAACGGCACAAATCTCGAACGGTAAGATGAGTCAAAATCACCCGCCATAACTCTAGCGGCAGCAAGGCTTCTTTTTCAGGCATTTATGCTTGGTTTAGTGACAAAAAATTATCGTTCTATTGGCCAGTGTAACTGCATTTACTTGAAAAACACCTGAACATAAACAGTTATCCAGCCGCCATTTCGTTCGCGCTGTAATCTCGCCTGAACAATATATAGAGAGAGGGTTATGGATTTTAAATGAGTGTGATTGGTTGTTTTGCACAAAGGAAAGATCCTTTGTGTTTGTTCACTGGAAGATGTTGTCAGCCGATCTTGGGGATAATACTAACTTTTTCGAATTTTACGCGACTTTGGATAATTCATAGGCAAAAAAGATACATATATATCTTTCCCAGCAATCGTGCGTCTCTTCAAGCTAGAGTGAACTTCTTCCTATCACTTCCCCCACCCATGTACCCCCTACCCCCTCCCCACTCTATGACAAGCCTGTTCCTTGGTCTCTATTGGTCTTACGGAAAGTTCCATATCATACGAACGCGTTTTCGAAAAATTAAATTAAAATTTTCACCATCTCTGTCATGGGGGAACTGACTGTTTGCCAGTCGGTATCACTGTTGTCCCTAAAATTGATTCTCGTATCTTTTAGTAGTCGAAATCTCAGACGAACACTCCGTCACTATTTAAAGCAATCGAAGGATCACATTTTTTCCGTACAGTGTCTCTCTATTTCTCGACTACACAAATGTTCCTTGCGGAAAATTATCCACTTATCGTTTACCGCTTGGATTGTAGACGCTATTTTTTAATTATTCCATTCATCTCTTGATTCGAGGAAAGGTAAACAGAATCAAAAGCGAGCCGGATGACGTTTGCAGCTGCCATATTAGAAAGTGTTCAACTGTCTGTCGTCTCAATTGCAAGTCTACGTATTTTCTTACTTAATCTTAAATAATGAATTTATTCCAACAGATATCCACCAGACATATGCTATTAAGCAATTTCCTTGGTGTCGTATGCCACAGAACAGAAAAAAATAATATTCGGGATAAAAGCCCTTAGATTCTCATTTCGATTCAGCTGTTGTTTTACACCTTCCGGAAAAAATTAAAACGATAAAAAAAAACACATGATATGCCGTTCATATTAGCTCAAATTTCATGATTTTTCGGCGGCGCGACATTTTTAAAAAGTCAGTAGGAGTTGATAAAATTGTAGCAGTAACACTGGTTACTTTAATTTTTTGGCTGCCTGTTTTTCGCGATGAAACTTTGTCAAACCTTGCAGTATCTACCCGTGTTCGATTTGGTGGAAGTTAATAAGGAGATTAAGTCGTCGGGCAGCCGAAAAGGAAGCAAGTTTGCACGTCACTAGGTTTCTATTTTGCTTTCTATCAAAATGTTTTACAGAGAAATAAAAATCGGTTGATGCAAGTGCCTATAAATGTCAATAAGAGAAAGTAAACATCCATTAAATACAATGAACTCTACATAATTACACGTATCACTTTCGTAATTCGTATCAGTTCCACACTTCTGACGCAGCCCGACAATTTTTTAGGCGGCCATTTTTTTTATTCGTGTGTAAATTTTTTTATCAGTTAAGTTCGTGTACAAGGCATTTTCGTATTACAACGACATAACTGTTTGATAGAAGCACTCCACATCAGAGCGAGGTGTTTTTCCATTACAGACCACGTGATATTTTCTCTGTATTTTTTCTTTTGAGGCAACTAAAAATATTTGAAAATTTAGACTGCTGGCAGTCTGTGTTTCTCTTGAAATTCAGCAGGGGTTTTGCCAAATCGCCCTTGTCTCGCCTTCTTCCCTACTCGGCCACCACCATGCAGCCCTGACTAAACGCTCTTAAAATTAAGGTTGGGTTCTACCTGAAGGCCGATTTTCCGTCGCGTAACTTGGGGTTAATGCGAATATATCTCGTTCGCGTATCAAGCAATCGAAAAACTGTTCATTCATCTCACGAATCAATATGTTTTGCGGAGTGTTGTAAAGTTTTGGATGATTTTTGGGGATATTTGGGAGGAGATAGTTTTTCTCAATGGATTAGTGAAATTTAGAGAAATAAGAAATGGTGGGGATTTAATGTGATTTGAAAATTAGAATTTGAAGTTAAAAATTAGTAGATGGATACCCAAACAGTCCCCTGACAGCCTGGGATGTTCTCGCGTTGGGGTCACTGTCTGGTGGTGTTTCCAAAATAATTTACTTTCTTCCATCCTTCTTTAACTTCTTAAAATTTCACTCAAATTCAGGTGAAACCCACCTTAAGTGACCCGTAGAGAAAAATTCGGAAGCAAAAGAAGATTTTTGCACGATCTAAAATGGCCCAACAAAGCACCCAAGCTAAAAAAAAGTCTACTGACACGAAAAGTTATCATTCTTAAACTCCAACACATTGAAATTAATACTTCTCTTCTCTCTTGGAAAACTGTTTACTTCTTGGAACAGATGATGCCCAAAAATAAATATCTGTCCTTATTACATGGCTGTGTTCACAAGGACTGGGAACTAAAGAATTCACGGATTTGATTGGCTGAAATCAATATTGATCGCGGTCTTGATTTTCTCATCTAAACCGGCATCTAGACCGGTTTCAGTCTGCGTTGAAAAAGTAGCAGACTAATGTTCATCGTTTTCTTTCGTTTTCTTCTTAATCACTTATATATGGAAGTGCTTAAAAGCCTGATGACAAAAAAAAGTAAAGATGACGAGCAAATTTCGGCAGGTTTAGGTTAAGCTCATCTCCGTTTGCAAGCAAAATGTCACCAAACCAGTTACATTAAACGAATTAAACGTTAAAAGTTACATAAAACGAATTTACTCTTTGCCGCATAATAAACATGTTACTAACCGAGCTAAGTCGGTCTGTATGGGAGAGTCTTGTCCTCGGTCGTGTGTACAGACCTCCATGCCTTCGGTCTTCGGTCTGTACTCACAAATATTTGAAGGACAATAAACACAACAGCCTCTATTTGGCGCATATGCTCGAAGCTCACAATTTCCTTCGAGCTACCTACGCTCTCGGAAAACGAACCGAGAAGTGAACGAACGAGAAAGTGCCATTCCACGCTAAATTATTTCCCCTAAAGAATAATTAAATGTCAATATACACTAAAATGAGTTTGAAACGCTCAATATAATCAAAATGATCTTTCATATCTCCGAAGCGTCAACATTTCAATTTAAACGTCCATACACGTAGAACTATTTATCATTTGGAGGTACACTTCCATGTTAAAAAAAGAAGCAGTGGTTTCTGCACTGAAATTTGTGAAGTTTTTGCACTTGCATCTCGCTGGGTGTGGAAATCTGCTACATGGGACCTGGGACATGTGCCAGTGTTGGAAGAATTCATGCTTTTCACCGCATATTCTTCACCGCATATTCTTCTCAACCTCGTTCCCAGGGCTTTTCCCTTGAGGAAAAAGCCCTGGGAACGAGGTTGTCTTCTTCTCTCTTCTCCCAATTTCTGCTTTTTTTGACGTTTCCCTTTTTCTTTGTTATCTTTTTCTTTAAATTAATCCCCAAGTTCTTGTTTGGGTCACTACAGAGGACGCCAACTACAGTTAGTCCCAGTTCAGTTAAACTCCAGAAGTGCACTATGTTATACTCAATCGCTTTCTTTTCTTCCCTTTTCCGTAGTTTATTATAAGATAAGATGCTAACTATTACTATTTATACAGTGTTTTAAATTTACAATGAACGAGTGTCAGTCCCTACGCGACGTCTTGCATCATAAGACTAGAAATGGTAACATGTACAATCTAAACAAGAAATAGTCTTAACGTGATAAGTGAATGAAAATGGTTACCAAATCTTCGGAACTAAACATAAAATAAATCAGTGACAAACAGTACGGAGAATTGACTTTTTCCAGCTTTGTAATTTAACTTATTAGAATAGGTTGCGTATAACACAGTGGAGAAGAGTTCAATTCGGTAGAGGGGAATTTCAGCCCACCAGCTGAAAACGTGGAGTGTGTAGGGCGGAGTGCGGAGTGTAAAAAAAATTAAAAAATAGAAACAAAACTTTAAAGTGAATTGAGAGAATGCTTAAATTCATAAATAGACCAAGGGAAGAGAAAATACTTTTTTGATAATTTGTGTTCTAGCTGAAAGTGCAACTTGACCTGTATGTTTGTTTCTTATTTGTCAATCTATTTCGTTTTTTATCTTACTATTTTTCAATAAAAGATTTTCAAGGTTTTCTTTGCAACTTTATCAATCAAAATCCGAGAAGTTTAGGAGGCAGTGTTGACAAGTTGTTGAATGGTTCAAAAGTTCACAGTTTACTTTTGGAAAGCAAAGCATATTTATTACGAGACAACACGGCTTTTGCCCAAAGAAACCGAGGGTGGATTAGATTATTTTAACTTTGAGTCGGACTTGTTTCTTTATGTATTTGATTGTTCTGCCAATTCACTTTCAATGTTTTTTTATTTCCAATTTTTTTTACATTTTTTTGACGCTTTCTGCACTCCGCACTGCGCGTTTTATCGGAGAAGCCTTTGCAACCGAACAGTAAATACTATCCACAATTGTGTACCACTAGTTATATCAAGGGTTTGTAGACAGAACGTTTTTCATTTCTCTGGCAAAACAACTGTACCAGCAGAAGTAGCAGCAAGTATAGATAATGGCCAGCACGACAAAACAGTTATTTTACAAATATGTCCAGACAATAAATGAAAATACTCTTTACGCTGTCAGGGAAACGATTTACTTCTAGTTCTCGGCTCCTATTTCTTCTTTTTGAGCCCTGGAACGTGGGCGCATGCGCCATCTTTGATATGTGGCTCATTTTCCATGTCCCAAACTAACGCGGTGGCTTCAAACGACAATACACTGCTTCGATCTGCCAAAAATAAGTACATAAACAACGTAATCAACTTGGAAAAACTGGCAGTTATGGCACAACTCTGCCTGAAAATAGCAAATGTACCCATGGAAGTTTAAATGCATATTGTTGTTCATGCAAATTAATGCTAATGAGGAATTCACAAATTTTGTCGCTTCATAATACACTATTGAAATTCGAGGAATCTGTTGTGGAACAATTTACGATCTTATATAATACTAAAACGTGTATAAAGCACATTTAACATGATACCGACCTGCCTCTGCGGATTTTGTTAATTGAATTTCCTCCTCACAAGTTTTCAAGGCGTCTCCTAAGGACATGATGGCTTTCTTGAACGATTCCAGGTCTGCCCAGTTACGCTGTTGTTGGATGCTTAGAGTTACTTCAGTTATACATTTATCAGCCCTTTTAACTTGATCCAATTTGGTACTTAAGAGGGTCAAAGACTTCCCTTGATGCTCTGCTGCCTTCAGAAGATTTTCAGCTTCGTTTAATAAATGGTCTTGCTTTATTTGGTACGCAGATAACTCTCCTCGGAATAGCTTCATGTAGGCCTTAAATTGTTCCACCTTCTTCCAATGTGAACTACCTTCGGCAAAGTGAACATCGCTCAAAACGCGATGGTGACTCAATTCGCTCAACTCTTCAGCATAGCCACTGGCAACAGCATCGTTCCCCTCGAATTGCCTCTGGTCATCTTCTAATGAGTACTGAGAGTTTTCGCGTTCGTCTGTGCCAAAACTCACGTTGCAAATACCACAACCAGAAGTATCAACTTTGAAGGTTTTAAAGTAGTCATCAAACGGATCTTCAATGACTTCTTTTTCAGAAAGAATTTCCTTTACCCTAGCTTCTTCTGCTGCAATCTCTTCTTCCCAGGACTCTGTTTGAAGGGCCTCTTCTCTTTCTATAGCCTCGAGCCTTTCATTTCTTGTGTGATCCACGTCTCCGCTAGGTCGATCTTCCTCGAACTGTGCGCCAAACTCGGCTGTAAAACTATCTTCCACATCTCCTGACTCCAACACTTCTTCAGCTGGAAGATCTTTCGTTTTCTGGGCCACTTTCTCCAACACATCAGTGTAGAAGGTTTCAGGGTAGTTATTGGGATTCACTTTGTCCCACCAAAGTCGCTGGTGGAAGTTTTCCCAGTGAACATCGGATAGGATCTCGTGTCGTGTTTCCAATAGATCCCG
>OMLO01001167.1_pt1 | contig 19657 bp, 10 predicted proteins | sample 1674811 | NCBI WGS metagenome assembly OMLO01 (sample SAMN06265003, study PRJEB25207) | coral metagenome | isolation source: Coral host | place: Mexico:La Bocana,Puerto Morelos, Mexico | collected 2008-11-13 | reverse complement strand
CCCAAATTGCATTCTCATTGCCCCCCCCCCCCCCTTAAGACATTTGCTGCCTAGCAGCAACATTGATTAATTGATTTAAAATTAAACTAATATATCTTGCAGTTCTTCAATCTGTTATAAAAAAAAAATATTTGAGTTTTGTGAAAACGTTTCCCAATTGAAAATACTTCACTTGTCTAGTTGTCAGGCAAGCAAAAGATAGAATGTAGCCCTACTCCAAAATCGAACAACCACAGGCTTTGAGAGGCAGTTTGTTTTGCAGGCTGATTAACACTAAAAGGTGCAGTTCAAGGCTGCCCTGGAGAAGATACTTTCCTTTGAATTCATAGCTGTCCTAACAGTGAACTGCAATAGACTTATTCAGTGCCTGTGCTGTATACATGTACATACAAGTCCATTACCTAACCTTGGCCATTTAATTGAGCCCTAACTAGGAAATTATTTTTATAATTGCTCTAACTTCAAAGTTTACAGTTTTAAGACATTTTAACTTGTCTTACTATCATGTTACCTTTAACTGTAAAACACTTTTGATATATCGTATCTGTATCTTGGCATTGGATCGATTGGAAATAGAATCCAACAAAGGCTAATGCTTTAAAATGCAAATTGTTTTAAAATGCAAATGACATTTAATCTCTTGTTAATGATATTGTTTACATGAGCCTCCATTTGCAAGCTAGTTCCTGTCAAATACTGGAAATAAGAATATGGTCTGTTAAAATTCTAACATAAATTCATTTTTTTTTACTACTGGTATTTTTAATTAGCTCTGGCTCTCTCCCCAGAAAAGTGATTTAAATGGTTGCTAGAGAAGCAGACAGGGGACATTGACATTACGCACAGTACATGCAGATACAATAGACCAGAAACACAGAAACCTTGTTGCTTGATCTATAACCACTTTGTGCTAACACCCTAGTACTTTACCATACTGGAATGCTAATTCTATTTGTTTATTTTTTAATGATACCAAAATCATCACAGTTTAATGTGAAGCTATTTTCTGTGACTAAAGAATAAAATGTTTACCCTTGTCCTTTTGTGAATATCCAAGTAAATACATGTTTTATCATACAGGCTTTCCAGGTTTTCCCGATCCCAGTAAAAATCTGGGGTCATCAGGAGGTCGGACGACAAATTGATCTTGTATCTAAAGGAGGAGAAAACAACCGATCACAATCAACTTCATTTATCCATATAATGTATTCTTGACTATGACACATTCTAGTTGTAGCATACCTGAGGGAAATAAGTTCTCCTGTTTTCTCTAACACCTCCTTTCTTGACATCTTTACTTTTATTCCTCTTTTCAAATCCTTAATTTGTAAAATATTAACAATATTAGGTACATTAATTAGGAAACCAACTGCCGAGTTCTACCAGCCATTTCAGGGCTCAATACTCTAGAAGTGCCCAGGTGCCACAGATGACTAACTTTTGCCTGTGGATTTTATCGTAATTTTCTTGGACCACAATCTTGCAATTGGCTCAGCTAATGTCTTGCATTCACCACCACAAAAAAGGGTGGAGCATTGTCGTACAAAGGAGTGGAAGAGAGCTCTGTATTTAGCACATACATCAAAGAGTTACATTCATTTAGTAGCCACAAACAGTGTATAAAATATTTATTTAATATTTATTAAGTTTTTCCTGCCAGCTGATCTTGGGAAAGAGGCAGAAAACAAAGTTCTCTCACACTGAATGGGGGGCTGGGTGCAAGGATCTCAGTTTCATGTTTGGTCACATGATTCAGTTTTTCGGTTCTTGCTGGACAGTGCAACAGTTTTTCCACCCTCCCACCCATTCACGAATTCTTGCCTAAAGTTTATCGAAGTGTATCAATGTTTGCAATGGGTTAAGTTTTTCCTGTTGTTGACTCCAAATATATCATATTTCATGCCAAGTAAAGATAGAAATGTCAATAAACTTCTGTTTCATTGTCGTGTGGCAGACAAATGGCTTTCAGTATGTGAGAATATTTATTTAATAAGAATCCAATTATTATCAAGGTTCCTACAGAGTACAAATGTACTGCTTTGAATTCGAACATCAGGTGAATACCAGTGGTCGGACTAACTAGTCTCAATTACCTCTGGGACCCATCGTATGGACTGTATATACTCATCTAAGACATCTTCCCAGATGGCAAGTTTTACTACAGTGTTAAAAAAAAAAAAAAAAAGAGAAACATTCCAGAATAGTTGTTGACATGATGACCAAGTGAAGTCCCAAATGACAGGTATTTAATAAAATCTAAATTGACATAGCTATGATACAGGTAAGTTGGTGTGGATGCTTGTCATGGCCGGTTACAGCCAGCACAGGCACCAAAAAGTAAAAAAAAAAAATGTTTTATTACCATTTGATTAATAGTTATTAACACAGCTTTGATGTAAATCTGTGTCCAATTCTGTGATTAATAAAGTTTGTTCATTCATTAATTCACTCGTGACTCACTAATTACTTCTATGCCATCTACTACTATTTCACACAATCACGCACTTATCCTTCAGTCAGTCAGACAGGCAATTTGGTCATCATAAACAAAATATTAAGTAATATACAACAAAGGAGTTTTTCTTACCAGATAAAGCCAGGGCATTGGAAAAAGCATACTTTTCCAATGCCTTAGTATCTTCTTTTGAATTTTCATTTAAAACAATCCTTCCATTAACAAGAGTTGTTGAATTTCTAATGCAGAAGAGATTATGTAAATTAATTAGTACAAGAGCGATAAAAGAACGGTAAAAGAAACAATTTGAGATGAAACTTGCTTACTTGGAATATGAATATAAAAGTTGTTCATCTTTGGTTTCTATAATTGCAGTTCCATGTCCTTCTTCTTGGAATAGCAGGGCTGTCTTTTTAAAGTATTTCTCCTAATGTATGTAAATATGATTAAATTATAAATAATATTTATTTAACAAATTATGCAAAGTTAATCATGCATATACATGTATTTGATCTAATGTCTAACTTACAGAGTATTCAAAAGCAACACACATCTCTTTAGAATGTCGCCATACATGTGCACAAGATAACAAAAAGAATTCTCAAACGACTAGGCCGTGAAGATTACTGATAAATTATTAAATAATAAAATGCTTCATTCATACCTCTGACTTAGGCACATTCCAAAACACCAAAGATCCAAGCCACCTTTTTAACAACACAAATCAAACAGTACTATAAAATTATAAAATTATTACTTAACATTTCAACAAAAGATTGGAAATTGTTATATCACACCAAAAAAATAAACAACAATAAAATTTGACACTTCAGTATTATCATGACACTATTGCCAGGGTAATTTACATTTTTGTAATAAGTTCAATCAAAATTCTGTGGTGTCAGTCCATACACATTTGCATGAGGACAAATGGGATTTAAATAATACTACCTTAGGGCAAGTTGTAGTTAAAAAATAAATTCAGGTAAAAAATTAAATTCCTTTGTCTCTTAACTCCTTGTTAGGGTTAGAAGACAAAGGAAATTGAGAATCAAACTAGGTTAAAATTATTTTTTCCTGAATTTAATTTTTAACTACAACAAACATATCAATTATAATTCAACATTCATGGGCCACTTGGCTCGTATGCAGACTTTAACTTATAACCTACCGGTACATAACCCACTTCACAGTCATGTCACAGTCACACAACTCATTCCTTGATTGGCTTATTTAATTGACATAATCAACGGTGATAAAAGTGGGCAGTGGGCAAAAACCATGAAAGTAACTAAAGGCAGGTGGGAATTTCACTCCCGTTTTCAAATTTGTCAATGGGGACGATCGAAAAGCGAGTGGGTGATGAGAAGGTTCTGGTAGAGAAAAAGGAGAGGTTGAGCAGACAGCGAGCAGGGAGATCTTCCCCCGTCCACCCGCATTTTCCAGCGATCATCCCCACTGACAGAGAACCTGGAACAGGCTACTCCACCACTAAAAAATCACTTGCTTGCACATCCCAGCAGTTACATAGGCTACTGACATTACAGAATTTGATTACCTTGACAATGGCATCACAATGACAAATAAACATTGGTTTCAACCATTAGTTTATCATACAGGTGTATAATACAATACCTGAAGAAGAACACTTCTCCATTGTTGTTGCCATTTTCATCTTTTATACACACACGCAAGACGTTTGGTTCCTCTATAAAAAAAAAAGAAGAAAAAAAGCTTTCTATTTTTTTCCAAGCGGGCACGGTAACGAATCCTGCAATCTGATTGGTTCTGGTCACGGTCACAGTAATGCTTGCGTGAGTTTTTTTTTCTGTGAGTTTTTTTTCGTTTGTGAGCTTGGAAAAAAATAAATAAGTTATTTACCGGCTTAGGGTCAGTCCGTATAGTGAAAAATTGTGACCTCAGACTTGAAAATGCTGCCCTCGGCCTGCAGCCTCGGGCAGCATTTTTAAGACCTCAGTCACAGTTTTTCACTATACGGACCTCCCAGCCGGCAAATAACATATACATCTGTCATTATATTTTACCTATTGTAATAACACTCAGTCTGTTGTTAGGAATTGTGGAACCTCCATATAACAAAGGGCCAAGGGACTGGCAAAATATATTCTCTTTAACAAAGTTTCATTGTATCAAGGTACTTTTCCATATATTTTACTATAATTATTACTAGGGCCAGGAAAATTGTTTGTTATACCAAGGACTTCGTTATATGGAGGTTTGTTAAATCAAGGTTTTCCTCTATCTAAGAAACAATGAATGTTGAGAGGCACTGTGAGAGCAAAGTGTCTTGTCAACGAAAACAATTATTCAGCGTCCTCTGCCAGGATTCAACATATTTATGTCAATCCAAGATCCATTGCAAGGAGTCACCCATAACTTCTTCCGCTGAGCAGGCTTTGAAAGATATTTCCCAGCATCAATATTTACATAAATTATTTCAATCTCTGTCAATTAGACCTAAATTTGCAACAAAAAGCAAACAATTAAATATTTAAATGCTAGCAATAACAAAAAACATAAAAAATGGTAATAAGTAGCATTTTAATAATAATTATGAAAATGCTACTTTCGAAAATCAAAAATAAATTACTTGCCTTCTGGTATAAAGGTAATCTTATATTTTTCCATTTTGCTCAGGTAATTGTGAATACCATGAATGTTGTATCTCTCACCAGTAACATAAGCTTGACAACACATCCATCCCTAAAATGTAAGGATTAAATTAAAATAAAGCACTTCTTTAAAGTTCAATAAACTATTTCAAATGTCTTAACTAAGCCCCTGCCCGACTTTGCATTACTTGGGTTAAGGTTATCGTATACCTTAAGAGATGTCACATGTTAAAGTGATGTAGCGCATCCAATTTGAATTTTAGATAAAAACCCTTACAGAAATTAAAGCTTTCAGATTTGGCTGCCAAACTGTACCAAGAATTTGGCAATCAAATGAATTATTGCATTTTTCATCTACTCTAAGTGTGAGTATTTGAATCACTTTGTGAAAGCAAAAAGTCCAAGAGAATTTCATGTTCATAACATTTTGCACTTAAATTTATGCAGTTTTTTTATTTTGAAATATATTTTTTCGTTGAGAGTGGTTTTTGTACATGTAAATATATTAATTCTAATTGTCAAGAAAGTCCTTGACTGTAACTTGTCACTGCAATAACTGTAGAATATGGCAAATGCATGTCTATGCATTTTATAGTGCTTTTAATCCGGAAACTGAGGAACAAAAATCAGCAAAAACACAAAACTTGCTTTGACCTGTTCGTGTAGCTTTCATTTTGTTTCACGTACAAATACATCAATTCCACAATCTTCAGTTGGCTTACCTGTTGATTGGACTCTTCATGGTGTACACGCATCTTGTGTGATGGTGACTTTGTCCTTGGGCGAACCTTGCTTGCTTGTTGTATCGCTGCAGCTTTGCCACCACTACTACTTGCATAATAAAGTGGAAATGTATACATCTGCAGAACAAAAATAATAATAACAATTGGGCTAAACCACAAAATATATAATGATTTATCTGTAATTTTACTTATGAGAATAGTTTTAATACTCAAGGTTTTTCTTTTTTTTTTATTTACACTACCAAATCAGTCAAAGTCAAGTTCATGTATCAACTTTGCTTTCTTGAAATACTTATGCCAGGAATTTTCATTCAGACTTCAAACATATAACTTCAATAAGCCTGCATTTATTGGTTTGTTTCAGAAAATATCCACACCCCTTCCATGGTGGGTTTTTTTGGTTTTATCCCTCCTCCCCCTAAGTTATCCCCCTGGAAATTTGAGGGTTGTCCAATACTCCGACACCAATTTATGTATGGCATTGTAAATACAATAGAGAACAAAGCAACACAATAGAATTTAATACAATGCCATGCATAAATTTGTCGGCATATTGGACAATATTGGGAAATTCAGGTTTTGATCAGTACTTAAACCTTTCCCTTCAAAGTGGTACTATGAAGAAAATCTATTTAAACCTATTTTTAAAAGCCATTTTAAAACATCATAAAGTAGTAAGTATGAGAGGAAACATGCTGTTTACTATTTTCAAATATCTCTTTTAGTTTCAGAGATATTCAATGTTAAAAATATGCAAATTAGGCAATTGATGATGTCATACACTCAACCTAATAATTTTTGATCAAATATGATGAAGAGAGATGAAGAGAGATCAGAAAGAGTCTAGTACTAACTGTGCTCCACAATACAATGCAACCTTAGCAATTTTATACCATGGCAACATACTAGGTTCCAGACCACCCCAATATTAAAGGCTTTTCTGGCCTCCTTTGGCGTTCCATTTTCATATTAATTTTGCTAATGGTGCCTCATATGTATGATGCAGCAAGCATATAAATATGTTAGGTCAAGTTCATGGCTTTGCTTTAATAGTGTTTTTCAAGCTGAAAATCAATATCATATCAAAATCAGCCAATTGCAAGTGCCATGGGAACAGAATTTTTATAGCCATAGGTGTGTTTCCTGTAAAAATATTAGCCTACCAAGTTTCAATGGTCTGTGCTAAAAATTTGTCAAGAGCACTCTATTGATATACTTCATATAATATTGGGTTGAGTATATGACATCATCAGTCTCCTTATTTGCATATTTTGAAACACAAATATCTCCAGAACTAATGCAGATATTTGCAAATGGTAAACAGCATTTTTTTCTTTCACGGAATTCTATAGAAAAATTTCACTGCCTGAAGAGTGAATTCCACGTTAAATTTCATGCGAAAAACCAATATTGCACGAATCGCGAAGCGATATCAGTTTTTCAAGTGGAATTTAACATGGAATTCACTTGTCAGGCAGTGAATTTTTCTTGAATCACATACATGTAGCTAAAACCACCTGAGCAAAACCAAACGTTTCTTATTTTTGTGAGCCACGCCACGCAAATACTGCTAAAGGAAACCCTTTCAAAGTCAATGTGTTTGCGTGTGAGTGGTTTCCTCAAATTTTCTAAAATTTAAATTTAAATTCGAGATTTGGCAAACATTCGTTTTCTGTAAATTTGTTCATTTCCAGTTTTCCTAGCACGAGTTGCATTTTTGTTTTCACAATAGCTACAATTTTCGCTCGCAACTCACGTCAGCAAAATCGCTTCATGCACAAGTGCAATTCCACGCTAAATACCCTCTCTTCGACAGCCAATCCTACCGCAGGTTTACCTTTAGCTATGCGATTCTATGTGATACTTCTGAAAAATCAAGGGGTAAAAAATTTGATCATAGTACCACTAATTTAACCTTACAAATTTGGCATTTAAGACCCCTATCCCCTTGCAATTTTCAACAATCCTCCTTTTATATGGTGGGTGTGGATTCTTTCTGGAACCACGCATTCAAGGCCCAGTATTTATTAGAGCTGATTTCCACCACTCTACAGAAGCTGGAAATCAAGCCTAAGCATATATGGGACAAAACTATATTTTCATAATTTTAATGACCTAGTGTTTATTTACACAGCATGCAAAGACAACTCATTTTCAGGTTAGTTCACTGGACATTCTATAACTGTAATATACTAGTCTAAAGCCATTCTAATTGCTGCCCCTACCCCCCTACCCCTCCCCCCAAGAAAAATTCTAAAAAACTCAGGAGCAATTTGGCTAATGCAACGCTTTGTCTAGTATCTTAAATTTGCTCTTCATAAATATTAATTTTTTAAAAACAAATTTGCCTTCAAATTCCCACACAAACACCGTACCCGTCTATCCGTCAAGATGGCTGTCGCTTATAATTAATCAGGGTGAATGAAGAAACTGTGAACTTAAAAAAATACACAATTTCTAGCCCAATCTTCCAAAACAAAAAAATAGTCTGCATACCTTAAACTTGCCGTTTTTAAGGAAATTTGATGATTTCTGCCAAGGAAATTTGTCATAAAAACAACTAAATCCCATGCACTTTCCGAGAACTTTCGTCGCCATCTTGTTTTTCGCGGTTATCCGCTGTACAGACACCCTCGACACCCTCCCCCACTACACCCTCTGTAATACCATAATAGGAAGAGTATTTTCTGATATATTTTACTTAGCGGAAAAACTAAGTGCGAGTATTTAGGCAAAATAGTCATGACAAAATATCATCTTGGCATTGGATTTTCCTAAATCGACACGTTTACATAATCATTTCTAAAAATTTAATTACGAGACATTCGTCACGTCCCGAGACTGCATTCTAAGCGAAGTTTTCATTGGTTAAAATGTAAAACCATGCTTTTGAGCTGACCAATCAGAATACACTAGTGAAAGGTAAAGATCCCGGAACGAAAAATCTTTGTCCTCTGCATAGCGTAGCAAGCGAACGGGTTATCCTGCAGTTAACGAGCCTCATCAAAATGGACGCTCCTCTTACCCCCGAACTCAAAGCCGAACTGAAGAGAATTGCCGAAGCCATTGTAGCACCTGGCAAGGGAATTTTGGCTGCAGATGAAAGCACTGGGACCATGGGCAAAAGACTGGCTGGTATCGGAGTAGAGAACACCGAAGAAAATCGTCGAAGCTATCGACAGCTTCTGTTCACCTCGGGAGCAGAAATGGCTAATAGTATAAGCGGTGTCATCCTCTTCCACGAAACCCTGTATCAAAAGGCAGACGATGGAACACCTTTTGCCAAGATTCTGCAAGATCAGGGAATAATTCCCGGCATAAAAGTGGACAAAGGTGTCGTGCCCCTCGCAGGAACCATCAACGAAGGGACAACTCAGGGACTTGATGGATTATCTGAGAGGTGTGCCCAGTACAAAAAGGATGGCTGTCACTTTGCAAAGTGGCGTTGTGTGCTTAAAATTTCTGAGAAGACGCCCTCGGAGTTGGCTATGAAAGAAAACGCTAACGTACTCGCTCGCTATGCTAGCATTTGCCAACAGAATGGTCTGGTTCCAATCGTTGAGCCCGAAATATTGTGTGATGGTGATCATTCTCTAGAGCGATGCCAAACAGTCACGGAAGCTGTCCTGTCAGCCACTTACAAGGCCTTAGTCGACCACCATATCTACCTCGAAGGCACACTTCTGAAACCGAACATGGTAACAGCTGGTAGGCATAAAATTTGACTTGAACATGCACTTTATAGATACGAATTAAAATATATGTTGTCTCTGGTTTCTGTTTCTGAATTAAGATGTTTAGATTCGATATTGGCCACCGTAATTATCACAAAGAAGCAAGTTGCTTTGTATTTTGAATGACATTGCAATAAGTGAAAGCTTTTTTCCTGTGATGTTATGTTCCAAACAAACATCTCTGAAAAATTAGAATACCCCTTGTGCGTTTTATTTACACTTGAAACCATATACGTGTTTCATTTGATTTACGAAGATATTTTTGCAAATTCAAAAAGCTGTCTTTGACTGGTGGACCCTTCATCTATCTCGTTTGCGGAAAATCCACGTAATGATTTCATTCGTAATTCATGTGATATTGACAACGTGTCCATGCATGATCTTTGTGGTCAGGGGTAGCCAAGACAAATTTGCACCAAAAAAGCAATAGCAATTCATTCAATTCCCTAAAAAATGCTGAGTTTACTGCTGCTAGAAGCCGCAGTGGTAAACAATAGTTTATATCAACAACTGTTGGTGTGAAATTGGAATTTTCCTCCTTTTAACTTTTGTTGACATTCAAGGTTACTGGGGTCACATGTGGTGTAAGATAATAATTGTCCCCCTCATTGAAATAGATATGAAAGATTGAAAACAACTAAAAAAAGCCATCGAAACTTCTTAAAATTTTGTGCACAATTTTAATTGAAAAGGTCTAGGCTTGCAGTAAAATCTAATATTTGAGTATATAATTTGTTTTTCTCTTCCTTAGGTCAAAGTTGTGCCACCAAGAACACACCACAGCAGAATGCTGAGGCCACTGTAACAGCTCTGTCACGCACTGTACCTGCTGCTGTGCCTGGAATTGTATTTTTGTCTGGAGGACAATCAGAAGAAGAAGCTTCCATTAATCTGAATGCCATCAACCAATACCCAGGTAAATGACAAAACAGTTTCATTTTCTTCTCTTGTGGTTCAATAAAGTGAACAGTGACTGCTGGCTTGTGGTCGCAAATGTTCAGTTTTATCTTATTATTTCAAACAATCAAGATCACTAAGCCAGATCCAGTATTTTAATACACTTCACCTCTGATCCTCTTATGTGCAACTTGCTGTACAGTATTTCAAACGTATTGAATGGTGAGCCATAAAGGCTGTGAATTTCAATCTGAATTTACATTTTCATAACTTTCTACCAGTAAACCGAAAAAATATGAAATCCATACAAGGTCTGCTGTTCTACAGCAATAATTTAAACAACAAACATGGCAACTGTTTATCGACCTGTGCTTGTACTAGGGTAGCAAAGCCTTATGTGAACCACTGGCTACCGACAAAATTATGAACTATCAAAACAAAGCAAAAGCCATATAATAACAAGTTATTAACCTGGAATGTTCAGTCTTTCTGGAAAATCTCCAACCTTGACATTGCCATATTGAGCAACCCATAGTTCTTTTAGGTTTATGTAGCAAGAAAGTTTTTCCATGGTTGGGGTGTTAACCCAATGCTGTAACCTTTGCATGGTGTGGTTACCAGGTGGTAAAGGGCTTCGATCCATAGCTTTGGCTGTTTCACTGACATAACTGTAAAGAAGTTGGTTAATGGACTTTATGGTTACTGTATGTTTAGAAGTTCTTTAACCTTTTTTTTCATTCAGGTAAGAAGCCATGGAGTCTAACATTTTCATTTGGCCGTGCTCTTCAAGCAAGTGCATTGAAGGCCTGGAGTGGAAAAGCAGATCAAGTGAAAGCTGGCCAGGTAGAGTTCCTAAAGCGTGCGGCAGCTATTGGAGCTGCAGCTACAGGAAAGTTTACTGGAGGTGCCAGTGTTGCTGGAGGAGAAAGCCTGTTTGTTGCAAACCATCAGTATTAAACATCCAACAGTTCTTCCGTTACTGATGTTATTTACAGTAGTCAAGTACACAGTGATACAAAACTAGTAGAGAGGACTCAACCTCTAGATGCCTTGCTTTAAGTATGAAACAAAGAGTACCGGTAATTTAGGGCTATTTAACTTAACTTTAAATCACCATTTAAACTAATTTGAAAACGATAGAAGTTTTTTTCTGCTGATCTCAGTGATTATAAAAGCTTCTGTAGGTAGTTGTAGGTCACAGCTTAATTTAACCCCCTCTTTCCCTGTAAGGTTCATAAGATGGAAAAATGAGATGAAAATATCAAGAATAAAAGATTAGAAAAATGTTTGTCTTTTTTATTTGTCTTGATAGAATCTCTTAGCATTAACCTGTTTGATGCTGATAACTTATAGTTTGGGTTATTTTCACGTCATACAACTATTGTATACTGAAGCAATGAAGCAGCAGCCATGTTGGGTGACCAAACCAATTCTCTTATAGAAACATATTCTTTTGTCCCAAAATTTTCTATGTAATATAATGGAGGGTGTAAAATAGAGTTGGTTGGATGCAGGATGAGCATTTTATTCCCTGCTGGGATGCAGAATGTTAAGAAATTTGAAGCCGAGATGCAGGATTGTAAGGGTTCACTAGGAAGCATGAAGATGGTTATTTTCATTGATATATTTTGGTCTGGAAAACAGAATGTAAGACAGTCAAATTAGAATTCAAATTCATGGCTCAAATTTCTGAAATAGGAACTACATTCCTGAATGCAAATTAAAGTGAATCATGGTGGCAGATTCCCCAGAGACTAGTCTTGGATGTGCCAACATATTACAACGCTACATAGACATCCTTTCATCTCACCAATTTCTTTGCAGGTCGCCTACCACAACTGAGAGAAATCTTTGAGGAGCTCCCCCCAAATTTCATATCGCAGGGGAAATCCTGATAAATGTCCTAGTATTAAAAGCTAAGCTGTGAAGGCTTTTGGCCAGTGCATTTGCAAACTGGAGGAGTCTTGCAGGCCCAGCAACACATTAAATTTTTCCAAAACTTAAATTGGCAGGAAAAAGTCTGTTGTAATGCATTAGCTTCGGAAAGTTTGGTTATCTCATCAGGGATAAACATTGTCTTGTCACAGTTAAGATACTTTGGGATTGGGATGACGTGTCTGCAAGTTAGCTACATGGCAGATAAATTGGTGGCAGGAAGTGGGATTCTAGCAAACCCTCTTAAAAAAAACTCTTAGTGGTTGGTGTGTAATAATATTGATCATGATCATTGATCGCTGTATTGATTATAAGAGTTGAGATACTACTCCAGATGCCGTGGGGTTTTTGGTGGCCAGCTGACTAGTATGTTCACTTTGAACTGATAGGTTCCATATTTCTAGGATTAAAAAATAACAGAAGAAAAAAGAGAGAGGGGTTTTAGTGCTCCTGCACTGTTTTTTGTACTGCTTCCAAACTAACTTGGAACAGGGTATTGTGCACAAATGCAATTAACTCTTGAAACACCTCTAACCTACAAGATGTCAGATTCTGGCACTGAAGCTTTCTTTCTGATATCAACAAGACCATTATGATAGTCGCAAGAATGATGTGCTCTGGACCTTTCTCAAATTCATTAATAATTCATTAAATTTGAATATAGGAAATCATGACAATCATGGTGTTTCAATTTAGCATAGATTTTCAGCAAAGCTCTGGCAGACACAAATGCCGCCACCAAGCAGAACCCCATACCCACATAGGAAAGCAAAAAAACCCATGAACTGATTTTCTCGTGGTTATTGTGGCTAGCAGTATTGCCCATGGGCACGTACGCACAATGACATCAGAGGCGCCCAAGATGGTGGCTATACTCCAGCTAGAAGGTTAACAGAGACATACAGCCTTGGTTTAGTGTCCTTTGATATTGGACATCCATGTTAGGTTCAAATGACTCACTGGTTCACTGACCAGTATCACATGATCATATTGCAGGCTCAAGTTTAGAGCTTATTGAGGTCACGTGTTTTTAAGTGGGCTCAACTCAATTGGATTGCGGGCTTATGTCAGGTTAACTTGTTGTAAACAGGGCCAGATTGTTCAGAAGCAGGTTGACACTAACTCAAGATTAAAAATCAACCAAATAATATTTTTTTCTTGTATACAGGTGTTTTTCATTGCTTTTGTTTTAAGGGCGAGGGATAGCCTGATTGCACAGCCATGCTGGTGGAGAGGATTGCAGGTGCACTAAAACACCCTTGGCTGGAGACTCAACCTGGTTCCCAGGGTCTCTCATCCTCTGAGAAGGCTGAAAGATGAGATACCCTTAGAACAAGGTTGCTGGAGACTGAGCCTACAAACAAACGCAGAGTCAAACATAACACAACTGTCTATCCACAGAATCTCTGCATTCTGACTACACTAGCACTAGACATTCAATGTGAAAGTTTATTGAGGATGTGTCAGTCAGTCATCTGATGGAACAGATATCCTGATTGCAATCTAAAACATTACAAAGAAGAACTATTGTTTCCAAGAATACAAAGGTGTGCTACGCCAGATACGAAAAACCACTAAAAACCACCCTTTAGAAGTGGCCAAAAATGTGTGGAAACGTATTCCTCATCTAATGCAGCAGCACAAAACCCCGTGGAAAGGGTTCAACTAAATAAAGTAGAACGTTTTACAATAGACTATTTACAAAAGCTGTTCAAACAACTTGCTACAGAAAAAAGAAAAGCAAGCGAAGACGAGGACTGACCGACCTAGAATGACCTAAATCTCCTGCTAAAACCTATACATACCTGAACATCCCAGAACAACCTGCGAACCTCTAAGTCGTGCCGTCAGAATAGTAATTTCGGACTAATTAATTCATTCACATGTCAGAAATTACATTTAGTGCTTCCCTGGTGTCTATTTACACTTAATAGAAGAGGCAAAAGTTACAGTGAGTACCAGTAATTGAGCTTTCCAGCTTCTTGCACTCTAAATATTGCATGAGCACTGGCTCTCATATTTGCTGGAGATTTTTGGAAGCCATAAAACCACAAGACAAGGTTGCACACAAAAAAAGCTTCATATTAGGAGCCCATACAGTAGGAAATTGCCCAATATATTGAACAATATAACTACATGGACAACAGTTCACAAGAGCACTTGGTATTACTAATTAAATATTAAGTAATAACAAATGCCAAATAACCCTCCTTATGATGGTGCAGATTCTTTCTGGAACCAGTGCACATTCACGGTCCAGCATTTATTAGGCTCAATTTCTGCCGCTCTACACAGCTGGACATCAAGCCTTACAACCATTTATAGCAAAAGTATATTTTCATAATTTTAATGACTTTATATTGTTACACAAATTTATGGTATTGGTACATATTGTCGTGCACAGTTAGGTTCATTGTTACCCTGGTTCCAGAGGCGATTTATAAGGAGAGAGGAGCGGTGAAATTGAACCTCGACGATGATTGGTTACCAATCCTCGTAACGAGTATGTAAGCCAATCATCGTCGAGGTTCAATTTCTGTAGTTGGGCTTAGCATGGAAGTTAGATTTCCAACGGATTCTACCAGAGGCGGTTTTTCCTCTCCCTCGCTTCGCTCCTCACCCTCTCTCCATCACAGTCCTCTCTCCTCATAAATCACCTCTGGACCAGGGTAGTTCATTGTATATTTCTGCTAAATTAGAAGCAGTCTTATTCCAGTTTTTCTTTTCAAACTATCTACTAGCACTGTTTGATTTCAATTTTAGTGGTACACATCTTTTGAGAGAAAATTCAGGTAATGCAATTATTGACCAATTCTCAGATGCCTTGACATTTGTTTAGCAGTGGCCCATTCATACTGAAAATAACAACAAAAAAATGCTCATTAACTAGTCTGACAAAGTGCCAAGCAGTTGCTTGTTTGTTTATGGAAATGTTTTTACTATAAGCATTCCACTTCAAGGTTTGAAAAAAATTGCACATGCGACTGTCAATTCGGATCTCGATAAAAATTGATCTCTTGACTCAAGAGACTTGACTCTAGAGACTTCGAGGTCTTTTCCTAAGCTGCCCAAGAATGAGTATTGTCCACCAACAGCTAACAATACCTTAAGGAGGCGGCACCAGTTTCCAGCATGTTTCTAGCAGCTAGTTTTTGGATGAGGATCAACAAGTGCTGCTACAATAAAAGGATCATGCAAATGCTCAATCATTGGTAAACAAGTTACGGTCATCAGCGCCACCTACTCCTTGGGAGTTTTTAAACTTTGCCTCACATCATTCTTGTCACAATTCAATAATAAAAATGGGGGTCACTGTGGCATGGTCATATTGTTGCTATGGTAACCTGTTGTGCCACAACATACCGCAACATACCGCAACATACTAAGCATTATGATTGGACAGAGTTTTGATACCATGAGTTTGGCATCAACCAACATAAGGTGGTTATAATGACCCTTCAAAATCTATGTCTTGGAAAGTGCTGGAAATCGTTTCGAGCAACCTTAAATCTAAATTTAAAGCAAAGAAAATGTCATCAACTTTTTAGTTTTCAGTACCCCTAAAAATTGGTATTCACAGGGTAAACACTCTATAGCTGTGATATATCATTTGCATTCCTGCCCCAATCCACCCCCCACTCCTCAAAAGCAGATTTGGTTAATATAATGATTTGTCTAGTATCTTAAAATTGTTCGGAATTAAAGTTTTTAGAAATTAATTTGCCATCGACTTCCTGTACTAACACTGTACAAGTATCTGTCGTTGCTCAATATGCAGTGAATGAAGAAACTTCACAAAATACACAATTTCTAGGCCATTCTTCCGAACAAGTTCGTCTGCATACCTTAAACTTGCCGTTTTTAAGGAAATTTGGTGATTTCTAACAAGAAAATGATTTATAAGAGCAAATGAGCCATGCTCTTTCGTCGCCATCTTGTTTACGCGGTTGTCCGCTGTACATATATTTTTGCGCCGCTGTCTGTCCCGCTGTCGTACACCTCTACAGCCTCTCTAGTAACGTGATAGGAAGGATACTCTCTGATACATTTGCTTTAAATCTAACAATAATGGCGGGTATTTAGGCAAAATATTCATGACAAAATGTCATTTTGGCATTGGATTTTCCTCAACCGGCACGCAATCATTTCGAAAAATTACGAGAACGTTTGCCACGTCCCGAGACTGCATACTAAGCGACGTTCTGATTGGTTTTAATATATCACAATTTTCTCAGCTAACGAATCAGAACACAGTAATGAAAGACAAAGATCCCTAAACGAATGATCTTTGTCCTCTGCAGTTTAGCGTGGCAAGTCAACCTGTACTAGTTTAGAGGATTCAAAACTTCTTAGCTCGTCAACATGGATGCTCGGCTTGACCCCGAACTAAAAGCCGAGCTGAAGAAAATTGCTGAAGCCATTGTAGCACCCGGCAAGGGCATTTTGGCTGCAGATGAAAGCCCTAGAACCATGGGCAAACGACTGGCTGGTATCGGAGTAGAGAACACCGAAGAAAATCGTCGAAGCTATCGACAGCTTCTGTTCACCTCGGGAGCAGAAATGGCTAATAGTATAAGCGGGGTCATCCTCTTCCATGAAACCCTGTACCAAAAGGCAGACGACGGAACACCTTTTGTGGAGATTCTGCGAGAGCAGGGAATAATTCCCGGCATTGACGTGGACAAAGGTTTCGTGCCCCTCGCAGGAACCACAGGTGAAGTGACAACTCAGGGACTTGATGGATTATCTGAGAGGTGCGCCCAGTACAAAAAGGATGGCTGCCACTTTGCAAAGTGGCGTTGTGTGCTTAAAATATCTGAGAATACACCCTCGGAGTTGGCTATGAAAGAAAACGCTAATGTACTCGCTCGCTATGCTAGCATTTGCCAACAAAATGGTCTGGTTCCAATCGTTGAACCTGAAATATTGCGCGATGGCGATCATTCTCTAGAGCGATGCCAAACAGTCACGGAAGCTGTCCTGTCAACCACTTACAAGGCCTTAGTCGACCACCATATCTACCTCGAAGGCACACTACTGAAACCGAATATGGTAACAGCTGGTAGGCAAAACGCACCTAACCCCCAAAATTGTTTTTTTGCTCACATAATAAAGCTTATTTCGTGGAGTAATTTGCCGCAAAAATAATTTTGATTTGGTCACATCTTTGATTTTCTATACAGTCAACTCTCCCCTAACCGACATTCTCGTAAGCGGACAGCTCCACTTACGGACACTGTTTTTAATTCCCCTTTTTTACCGTTTCCCTCTTTTTAAGGTGGAAACAACTCTAGTAAGCGGACAGCTCTACTAACGGGCACTTTTTACAATTCCCGAGGGTGTCCGCTTATGAGAGAGTTGACTGTATCAAAATACGTCAAAATGCCGCCATTTTGGTTCACGGCCGAGTTTAGCAGGGCATGACTCGAGGGCCAGAAGCGACGTCAAAGAAAGTTAGAAAGTTTGTTTGTAGTATGTTGTAGAGGGAAGACCAAATTCTCGGATCCTTTCAACCTCACTCTCGCCATAAACTCCGTTGGTGGGCTTTTCGCCTGGTACGTTGGACTCCGTGTTTGGTTCCGTACGCGTAGCCGTCGTTCTCCGGGTTTTCCAGTGCATTTTCGCTCATTTCCCTCGCTGTTTCTTCTTACAACTTTTTGCTTTCGTGGTGGATTGTTTAGCTTCACGTACACCTGCTCGATGGCATTTTCGAACAGCACGACAGTTTCGCCTTTCCTTCTCTACTGCTCTCTAATAGGATCGTTCAGTTGTCCAACCAGGAAAAGCACTTACAAGACTGGCGTTACTGAGTTGGTCGTCACCGCTTTATCGAATTGGACTGGTGTTGCGAACACTCGGCTGGTACCCTGTCTCAAAATTATACGGCCCTCGCAGCGCTGTCCGTTTCACCCGAACAGTCTTGTCTCGGAAAATAACTGGATTACCTCACACTCGCGACTAACGGACTCCCAATTTGCTGTCCCTGGTTTCACAAGGGCTTCTGTTACGCAAACACTACTGGTAGGGGACTCACAACCGCCGCAGTTACGGATACTGCACTCGCAAATCCTCTGCCACTTAAGGGCGGTTTGCATTCGCGGCAGTCACTCGCCTGATGTAGACAAGATTTGATGCCGGCCTCCCTCCTGCTGCCGGGTGTCACGTAAGCAAACTAGATTCGCAAACGCCGCTGTGGCAAACACTGGACTCCCAACTGCTGTCACTAGTTTCGCATGCGCTTTTGTTACGAAAATCGCTGGATTCGTGAACGCTCCTAGGTATAGGAACAGAGGACTCGCAAACACGACTCTTACAAATACTCCACTAAAAAACCCCACACACATAATGGGGTTTGCAATCGCCGCGATCACTGCAATATATAATACAATACAGTAGCCTTAGATTCACTTACAAAATTGCTTCGAGAAAATGCCGCACTCGCCTCATGTAGACAAGATTTAAAACCGGCCCCCTCAATGCTTGCTGTCACGCAAAATGGCGTCCCAAATGCCGTCAAGTACACTGCATTCGCAAACGCTGGACTCCCCAATGCTGCTGTGTTGGATATTGGACTCGTCAACCCTGCAGTCTCCAAAAGGCTGCTGTCACATTCACTGAACCCGAAATCACTGCTGTCACGTTCACTAGCCGGCTGCGTACACTGCACACGAACGCTGTTTTTTACGATCACCCGGGAACTTGGATCACTCTTTTTGCCTGCTGCCGTCACGCGCACTTCCCAAACGCTGCAGTCAGGAACGCAACATGACCGATCCAGAAGCACATGGCTAATGAAACGCAGAGGATTCGAGCCCATGAAACTATATTAGACTTCAGTCTGTGAGGCGACCAAAACGAAAACGAGGTTCCAGTTACAATGTGCAACCTAAATCCTTATCTTATAGTGTAAACAATGTTTAAAAATATTAATATCACTTAGCCTAGCTTCAGGAACAATGTGGTAAACAGGGCTTTGGACATCTTGCGGGGAGACGAGTCTCTTGTCCACTCTACAGTTCTTTGTAATGCTCTTGCGGCAGCAGCTTTTTGGGTGCTCTTGGGGTATGGTTCCACTGGGCAACCCTTGGAACTGCTGTGAGATTCTCTTGAGGCTAGTCTGATATTTCCAGAGGGCAGAGTTTGGCAATGGGGCGATTGGTTGTAGCCCCTTGGGTGCGTATATTTACTTTACGTACATGTCCATCTCTCCTGGGTAATAGCTCTTCAACTATTGCAAGTTTCCAGTTGATCCGTGGGCCC